>Ga0157372_10000093_pt1 | contig 91860 bp, 72 predicted proteins | sample C55metaG_FD_115307 | JGI IMG/M metagenome (GOLD analysis project Ga0157372, IMG submission 115307) | Corn rhizosphere microbial communities from Kellogg Biological Station, Michigan, USA - C5-5 metaG | ecosystem: Host-associated > Plants > Roots > Rhizosphere > Soil | place: USA: Michigan... | reverse complement strand
GGCCTTAAAGCCGGCGACCAGATTGTTTTAAGCGGTATGGATCACTTACAGGAGGGCGCCAAGATCGTCCCTCAAAAAGCAGCTGATAAAGTGGCTAAGAATTAAAAAAGAATCAAGAGTAAAGAATCAAGAATAAAGAGCCTGGGATGATGCAGTAAAGCGATTTTGTTGTCTTTACTCTTGATCTCGACTCTAAACTCTCAAAACAAAACATCATGTTTAAAATATTCATAAAAAGGCCTGTACTGGCAACTGTTATCTCCATATTACTGGTGATAGTGGGTGTGCTTGGCCTGAGCAAATTGCCCTTAGAGCGATTCCCTGATATTGCCCCTCCGGCAGTGTTAGTATCTGCTGTATACCCGGGCGCCAATGCCGAGACCATTTTACGTTCTGTAACTCCTTCGTTAGAAGAAGCGATTAACGGGGTAGAAGGCATGACCTACATGACATCAACGGCCAGTAACGACGGTACTTTGGGTATCACCGTATACTTTAAACAAGGTACCAACCCTGATCAGGCTGCGGTGAACGTGCAGAACCGTGTATCGCAAGCCTCAAGTCAGTTACCTGCCGAGGTGCTTCAATACGGTATCACTACCACCAAACAGCAAAATAGTTTTATTGGTGCAATAGCGGTTTATACTGAAGACCCTAAAAAGTATGACCAAACCTTTGTTGCCAACTACGCGCAGATCAATATTATCCCGGAAATAAAACGTATCCCGGGTGTGGGTTCTGCTCAAATATTTGGGGGGATTAAAGATTACTCTATGCGTGTTTGGCTAAACCCAAGCCAAATGGCAGCACACAAAATTACCCCTGCCGAAGTAATGGCTGCCATTCAGGATAAAAACCTTGAAGCTGCGCCGGGTAAACTGGGTGTACAAAGCAAAGAGGCCTTTGAATACGTAATTAAATACAAAGGCAAGCTTACCCAGCCGGAGGATTATCAAAACATTGCTATCCGCGCTAATGCTGACGGTTCTGTATTGCACCTGAAAGATGTAGCACGTGTTGAACTGGGTACCTATTCATATACCAGCGCCAGCCATTTGAACGGGCATGACGGGGTGATTATTGGCGTGATTCAGCTTTCAGGCTCAAACGCTAACGATATCCAGATCGCTATTGACAAGCTGATGGAAAAAGCGTCGAAAGATTTCCCTGTCGGTATAAAATACAACCAGTTTTACCGTACCAAAACCGATTTGGACGAATCCATCAAACAGGTTGAACATACTTTGATCGAAGCATTCGTGCTCGTATTTATCGTGGTGTTTATCTTTCTGCAAGATTTCAGATCGACCTTAATTCCGGCTATCGCGGTGCCGGTGGCTATTATCGGTACGTTCTTCTTCATGAACATCTTTGGCTTTTCGGTGAATCTGTTAACCCTGTTTGCTTTGGTATTAGCAATTGGTATTGTGGTGGATGATGCCATCGTCGTCGTCGAGGCGGTGCACGCTAAAATGGAGCACAACCCCGGCCTCGGACCCAGAGCGGCAACCACCCAGGCTATGCATGAAATCACAGGTGCAATTATATCAATCACGCTGGTTATGGCGGCTGTATTCTTACCGGTGAGTTTCATGACGGGCTCGACAGGTATTTTCTATCGTCAGTTTGCGTTAACTATGGCTATCGCGATTTTGATATCGGCAGTAAACGCATTAACGCTGAGTCCTGCGCTGGCGGCTCTGTTCCTGAAAAGCAAACACGGGCATGATGGTCAGGAAGCACCTAAACAGACTTTCTCAGAGAAATTCTACGCAGGCTTCAATACCGGCTTTAATTATATGACCGATAAATACATTGGTGGTGTAAGAAAGCTGATCAGTAATAAATGGGTGGCTATGTCCGGTTTAGCCGTAGTGATTGCACTCACTGTATTCCTGGTGCGCACCACTAAATCGGGCTTTATACCTACAGAAGACCAGGGCTTCGTGGCGATAGCTGTGTCTACGCCATCGGGTTCATCATTGGATGCTACCAATAAAGTATTCAAACAAGCCGAAGATCAGTTAAAGCAATTGCCTTCGCAACGGTTCGTTACAGCGTTGTCAGGCTTTAACTTCCTGACCCAATCCAGCAGTCCATCTGCAGGTGTTATCTTCCTGCTGTTAAAACCTAATGACGAGCGTGGTGCTGTTAAAAATATCGACGATATCCAGAACATTGTACGGGGTAAATTGGCCGGTATACCGGGTGGTACCTTCTTCGTGTTCAGTTTCCCTACGGTGCCTGGCTTTAGCAACGTAGAGGCGCTGGATGTAATGCTGCAGGATAAAACGAACGGTAGCTTAGCCAAATTCAGCGGCATTGCCAATGGCTTTATTGGCAAGCTGATGCAGCGTAAGGAAATTGCCTTTGCCTTTACTTCTTACAAAGCCGATTATCCACAATTACAATTAGAGGTTGATGACGAAAAAGCCAACCAATTGGGTGTAAGTGTGAAGGATATTCTTTCGACTATGCAGGCCTACTTTGGTACCGCACAGGCGTCAGACTTTAACCGATTTGGTAAATACTATCGTGTAATTGTCCAGGCTGATATCGCCGACCGTACCGATCCATCAGCTATCGACCGTGTGTTTGTGAAAAATAATAAAGGCGAGATGGTACCGGTAAATACACTGGTAAAACTAACCCGTGTATTTGGATCAGAGACCGCATCAAGATATAACCTGTTCAACTCTATCGAGATCAACGCGATACCGAAGCCAGGCTTTAGCTCGGGCGATGCCATCAAGGCTATCCAGGAAACTGCCGAGAAAGAATTGCCTCAGGGCTTTGCTTACGAGTTCTCGGGCCAAACCCGTGAGGAGATTGCTTCAGGTGGTCAGTCCACCATTGTATTCCTGATGTGTCTGGTGTTTGTTTACTTCCTGTTATCGGCACAATATGAAAGTTATATTCTGCCATTGGCCGTTATCCTTTCTATCCCAACCGGTATTTTAGGAACCTTCGTGGTGCTGGGCCTTACAGGTATCGAAAATAACATCTATGTGCAGGTTGCGCTCATTATGCTTATCGGTCTGCTGGCGAAGAATGCCATCCTGATCGTGGAGTTCGCGGTTCAGCGCCGTAGGGCCGGGCATGACATCGTCGCTTCTGCTATTGAGGCTGCTAAGTTAAGGCTGCGTCCAATTGTGATGACCTCGCTGGCCTTCGTATTCGGTTTGTTCCCGATGAGTATCGCGACGGGTCCGTCGGCACAAGGTAACCACTCTATCAGTATCGGCGCCGCCGGTGGTATGGTGAGCGGTGTCGTGCTGGGTCTGTTCATCATCCCGGTGCTGTTTGTCATCTTCCAGAATTTACAGGAGAAAGTTACCGGTGTGCCCTTTGCGCTGGATGAAGAAAATGACAGTGATCATCACCTCAAAAATGGCGTAGCAGTAAAAGCGCATGAACCCGAACTGGCTTAATTTTAAACTTACGACAATGAAAAACATCAATAAATATCTTTTGGTACTTACGCTGGCACTGAGTGCCTGCGGGGTATCGAAGGATATCCAAACACCGCAGGCTGCTTTGCCTGCAAACTTCAGAAATGCGGTGAGTACAGATACCACCAGCATTGCTGATATCCCCTGGAAACAATTCTTTACCGATGCCGAGCTGCAAAAACTGATTGACAGCGCCATCACCAAAAACTACGACCTGCAACTAGCTATCAAAAACATCGAAGCCTCACAACTGCTGGTTAAACAGGTTAAATGGAACTACGTGCCTGAAGTTGGACTGAATGTTACTGCCAGCAGCAGTCGCCCGTCTGATAATAGTTTGAATGGTCTAAGCCTGGCTACTGCCGGAGTAAAAACCAAACATATTGAAGATTATTCAGCTAATCTTTCACTTTCGTGGGAGGCTGATATTTGGGGTAAGATCCACAACCAAAACAGGGCCGCTGTAGCTGCTTACCTGCAAACTGCAGAGGCGCGCAAGGTTATTCAGACCAACATCGTATCCTCTGTAGCGCAGGGTTATTATAACCTGTTGATGCTGGATGCGCAACTGGAAACCGCACAAAGCAATGTGCGCTTGAATGACAGCACATTGAACATCATTAAACTGCAATACAATGCCGGTCAGGTTACTTTATTGGCCGTGCAGCAGGCGCAGGCTCAGCAACAAGCTGCTGCTGCTTTGGTGCCTCAGTTTGAGCAAAACATCGCTTTACAAGAAAATGCCCTGCGCATTTTAACTGGTGAACTGCCGGGTAACATCGAACGTCATAAAAAACTGAACGATGTAACCTTTGCCGATAATTTACCCGCAGGATTACCATCGGCACTGGTAAGCCGTCGTCCTGATGTGAAAAGCAGTGAACTGGCTTTGGTAGTGGCTAATGCCAATGTAGGTATTAACCAGGCACAGATGTATCCGGCTTTGCGCATAACGGCTCAGGGTGGGGTTAATTCGTTCAAAGCCAGCAATTGGTTCAATATTCCGGCCTCGTTGTTTGGTGTAGTTTCGGGCAGTTTGATCACGCCTTTGCTGGATCATAAAGAGCTGAAAACTAATTATGAAGTAGCCAAGGTCAATCGTGAGAAAACAGTGATCGAGTTTCGACAAACGGTACTGAATGCCGTAGGTGAGGTGTCGGACGCCCTGGTAAAAATCGACAAACTGAAAGCCGAGCAAGACATCACTGCCCAAAGGGTAAATACTTTGCAAAAAGCAACATCTAACGCTAACCAACTGTTTAAAAACGGTATGGCTAATTATCTTGAAGTAATCACCGCTCAAAGTAACGTACTGCAAAGCGAGCTGGAACTGGCCAGCGTTAAAACCGAGCATTTAAAAGCGGTAGCTGAATTGTACCGCTCGCTTGGTGGCGGTTGGAAATAATATCGCGTTTGCGAAATAGGGGTGGTGTCCCCTTGTACGGGCTAAGTATGACAGCCTTTTATAGCGATGGGTTTCAAACCCATCGCTATTCTTTTATACTCTGCACTGATCCACGCATGAATGTGTATCAATTTGGATCACTTGGATCAGTGGTGAATGTCAACTATCTTAAAATCAATAATTTAGTTGTGGTGCTTCCGGAAAGCGGATCACTTTGGATCACCTTTTCCGGACTTTTAAGTCATTTTTGGATCACTGCGGCAACTGCCTTGTCTTAAAAAAGTTTATACTATTTTGATTGTTAATACTGGATTGAATTTACACTCACCCGGGTGGATAGAAATTTTGAATTTTAAACGATAGCTTTCAAACCCATCGCTATTTGGAAATAATTTGTAAAGTATATCTTTCTTACTGTAAAGAATAAGTTACGTGCAATCGATTGCTTTTTGAAAAATAGTTTAAAGGTTTTGTTTGGATTTTGAATACTTTTAGGCGCTCATATTTTGTATAGCGATTACCAAACGATATAAACCCTTAAATTTCAAATGAAACTTAAATTATTTAGTTTTTTAGGTATTAGTTTGCTGGCTGTTTTTATGCTGGCCAACTATGCCGATGCACAAGTAAAATCAAAACCGCGTGTCCTGGTTTTTAAAAAGACCGCCGGTTATCATCACGCTTCGATTCCTGTAGCCGCCGAGGCCATTATTAAAATGGGGCAGGAAAACGGCTTTGGAGTGGATACTACTACCAATGCTGATAACATCAACGAAAATAACCTGAAAAAATATGCCGCGGTTATTTTTGTCAGCACCACACATGAGGTGCTGAATCGTGCGCAACAAGCCGATTTTGAGCGTTATATGCAGGCAGGCGGTAGCTTTGTGGGTATACACGCTGCTGCGGATGGCGGATATCACTGGCCGTGGTACGGCCGTATGGTTGGCGCTTATTTTGCGCATCACCCGGCACAGCAAAAGGCTACGTTGACAGTTGTCGACAGAAACTTCATTGCTACAAAGATGTTGCCTGCTACCTGGGAGCGTAAAGACGAGTGGTATCACTACAAAAATGTATCTAAAGACATCCACGTTCTGATAAACTTAGAAGAGTCATCACTGAAATATAACAAAAACGGCGCCGACGATGCCTTTAAAATGGGCGCAAGCCACCCGATTGCCTGGTACCATACTTTTGAAAACGGCCGTGTATTTTATACCGGTTTGGGCCATACTGACGAGTCGTACAGCGAGCCTCTGTTTTTACAGCATCTGTTAGGCGGTATCAAATACGCTATCGGCAACAATGCGCCTTTAAACTACGCTAAAGCTAAGACACCGCGTGTTCCTGAAGAAAATCGTTTCAATAAAACACAGCTAACCGTTGGCACTTTCGACGAGCCTACCGAAATGACTGTGCTGCCAAACCTGGACATATTGGTTGTTCAGCGTAAAGGCGAATTTATGTTATACAATCACCTCACCCATAAAGTAACGCAGGTTGGTAAACTAAATGTTTACTCGCATACGCTGACCGCAAAAGGTAAAGGTGTTAATGCTGAAGAAGGTTTGTTAGGCGTTCAGGCAGACCCAGATTTTAAAACCAATCACTTCATTTATGCTTATTACAGCCCGTTGGATACATCAGCTAACCGTTTGTCGCGTTTTACTTTAACTAATGGTAAGCTTAATATGAAAAGCGAGAAAATCATCCTGCAGATACCTACCATGCGCGAAATATGCTGCCATACCGGTGGCTCAATAGCGTTTGGTAAAGATCATATGCTGTTTGTTTCGCAAGGCGATAACACAACGCCGTTTGACGAGCCGAGTGGTGGTAAAAAGATTCCAAACAGCTACTCATATGCTCCGCTGGACGACCGTCCGGGCTTTGAACAGTATGACGACCGCAGAGGTTCAGGTAATACAAACGACCTGCGTGGTAAGATACTACGTATAAAAATGCATCCTGACGGTAGCTATACCATTCCCGAAGGAAATCTGTTCCCTAAAGGTATGGCAAAAACCCGTCCTGAGATTTATGTAATGGGCGACCGTAACCCTTACCGTATTTCTGTCGATAAAAAGAACGGCTTCCTGTACTGGGGCGAGGTTGGTCCGGATGCCAGCAATGATAGTTTGGAAACACATGGCCCGCGTGGTTATGACGAGGTTAATCAGGCCCGTAAAGCGGGCAACTTTGGTTATCCGTATGTTATCGGTAACAACTACCCATATCGTCGCTATGACTATGCCACCGGTAAAGTAGGCGAACCTTTTGATCCCAACCATTTGGTAAACGAATCGCGCAATAACACCGGTTTAGTAAATCTGCCCCCTGCACAGCCGGCTTTTATCTGGTACCCATATGCTGAGTCGCCTGATTTCCCTGAGCTGGGTTCAGGTGGTCGTACCGCTATGGCTGGTCCTGTTTATCATGCTGAAGACTACCCGGCGAGCGCCGGCAAACTGCCATCATACTATAATAACAAACTGTTTATCTATGATTTTATCCGCGGATGGATCAAAGCAGTGACTATGGATGCTGCGGGTAACCTGGTATCAATTGAGCCGTTTATGAACGGCACCAAATTCAATTCAATGATTGATATGGAGATGGGTCCGGACGGTAAACTATATGTATTAGAATATGGCAACAGCGGTGGCTGGTTCAAAAAGAACACAGACGCAGGTATAGCCCGTGTAGACTATAACCCCGGTAACCGCGCACCTGAGATCAGTGAAATCACTGCAGATAAAAACTACGGCGCAGTACCGCTAAAAGTAACGCTTAAAGTTAAAGCAACCGACCCTGAAAATGATAAAATGACTTATACCTGGAACTTCGGTAACGGTATTAAGAAGGTAAGCACCGTACCTTCGGTAGCTTATACTTATCCAAAAGCGGGTAACTTCAGTGCATCTGTAATTGTGAAAGATACCAAGCTGAAAGCTACTGCCAGCAAAAAGGTGATCATTGCCGCAGGCAGTACTGACGAGCCGATTGATCCGTCATCAAAATTTGCTGCCGGCCAGGCTTTATTTATGTCAATGGATTGCAAATCATGTCACAAAGCTCATGAGCATGTTATTGGCCCTGCGTTTGAAGAAGTTGCTAATAAATACAAACCCAACAGAGCTACTTACAAACAGCTTACCGACAAGATCAAAAATGGCGGTAACGGTGTTTGGGGCGATGTAACCATGCCGGCTCACCCAGATCTGAAACCGGATGATGCCAAGAAGATATTGGATTGGATATTCTCATTGAAGAAACAATAAACTGAATACTATCAGTGTCAAAGCCGGAGCATCATTGCTTCGGCTTTTTTTGTTTTAAACTTGTACACGCGTCATTGCGAGGAACGAAGCAATCTCTACACATGCTAATCCATTTACTTATCGCTTTTAGAACGCTCATTCGCCGCTAAGGCTTTGTTCTTTGTCTTGATACGAAGAACAAAAAATCAAGTCAGCTGCTACGCTTCTTTGCGCTCGTGGGCCTTTGCGCTGCAAAGCAGGTAAAACCTGGGGAGGAGGCCTGTTGCCGCCTTTGCGCATAATCCCAGGCTTCAGGCAACATTCCGAATACCCCTGCAGCCGCACAGCCCGGCATTGTTTTACTTGCCTTCGCCCGAAGCGGCCCGGCTGACATGCCAGCGCGCCTTATTATTACGCCATCCACATGTTGTGTAAATAAGGGCAACAGTTGGATATTATCAAACCATTTTCCGTAAATTTAATTTATACCAAAATAAACTTGATTTTATGGAACGATTTCCCGCATTAGAAAGCAACCAGGTTGCCGTAGTAACTGCCGATGTAAACTCAGGATCTGTACTTAACCTTGATCTGCTTCCTGACCAGCAGAACGGCAGGGGCGTTTATAAAATATTTGATGATCTACATAATGCGGTAGCTTACGCCAAGTCGGTAATTGCAGAAAGGCGAACTGTTGAATGCGTAATACAAGGCCCAGATCAGGAAACTATTCATTATATCACGCCGAAGAATGTAAAGGAGTTTTAGAGGAAACAACCCTCTTTTCGCCCTAAGCGAAGAGAGGGTCGCCCAGCGAAGCGTAGGCGGGGTGAGTCCGCGGCGCGCGTTAAAACCCATTGGCGAGAACTCACTCGATTATTTCTGTCAAGGCCGCAAAAAGAAAGAAATATTTGCCAACCATCTTCTGTTGATTTTGTTATAATAAAAAAATTAATCCAATGGAAAGATTCCCCGTATTAGAAAATAATCAAGTAGCCGTAGTTAGCGCCAACGTAAACTCAGGACATGTATTAAATCTGGATCTGGTTCCTGATGCACAGAATGGCAAACGTATTTATGCGATTTTTGACAATGCGCAGGATGCAGTGACTTATGCGAAGTCTATCATAACGGAAAAGAAAAATATAGAATGTGTGATTCACGGGCCCGATCAGGAAACCGTTCATTACATCACCCCGAAAAATGTGAAGCATTTTTAAGTCGCATAACTATTAAAACCATTTTTTTGCCCTTGCTGTTACATTATTAACAAAACGATGATGTTATGAGCCTGGAAAAATATGCAGAGAAGCGTGATTTTACCAAAACCCGCGAGCCCAAAGCCGGACGCAGTAAGGATAAAGATCACTTAATGTTTGTGATACAAAAGCACGACGCTTCGCGCCTGCATTATGATTTCAGGTTGGAGATGGGCGGCGTATTGAAAAGCTGGGCGGTGCCTAAAGGGCCGTCGACCGACCCTAAGGTTAAACGCCTGGCTATGATGGTTGAAGATCATCCGTTTGACTACAGAAACTTTGAAGGCATCATTCCCGAGGGCGAATATGGCGGCGGGACAGTAATTGTTTGGGACGAAGGTACCTACGAGCCTATTGAAGAAATAAAAGGCAAAAAAGCGCAGGAAAAGCACCTGCTGGAGCAACTCAAATCAGGCTCGGTTAAGATCAAACTGCACGGCGAGAAATTAGAAGGCGAGTTTGCCCTGGTGAAAACACATGGTATGGGCGAGAACGGCTGGCTGCTCATTAAACATAACGACAAGTTTGCATCTGATAAAGACATCACCAAAAAAGATAAATCTGTTCTCTCGGGCAAAACCATCGAGGCTATGGAGAAAACCGGCGATAAGGTTTGGCAAAACGGGCACGAAGAAGAGCTGAAAAAAGAATCGCCAAAAGCTAAAAAAAAAGCAGCACCCGATGATGAGGCCGCTGACGAACTAGGCGATGAACCGGATACTACTAAAGATATAGATGTTGCTGCATTGTTAAAATCGGCACCAAAAACAACCGTCCCCAAAAATATCAAACCCATGAAAGCCACGCTGGTGGATGCGCCTTTTGACGACCCTGATTGGTTGTACGAAGTAAAATGGGATGGCTATCGCGCTGTTGCTTTTATAGATACAAAAGGCGCAGAACTGATATCGCGCAATAACATACCCTTCGACAAATATTATCCCATTAACAACATTTTGAAAGATTGGAAAATCAACGCTGTTATTGATGGCGAGATTTTGGTGTTGAACGATAAGGGATTGTCTGACTTTGGCGCGCTGCAAAACTGGCGCAGTGAGGCCGATGGCAACCTGGTTTATTATGTGTTCGATATTTTGTGGTATGAAGGTAAGAGCCTGATGCAGCTGCCCTTAATACAACGCCAGGCTATACTGAAGGAAGTTTTGCCCACCAATGACGACCGTGTGCGCCAAAGCAAGGTTTTTGCAGCTAATGGCGTAGCGTTTTTTGAGGCGGCCGAAAAGATTGGTTTGGAAGGCATCATCGCCAAAAAAGCTGACAGCGTTTATACTTCTGATCTGCGGTCGAAAGAATGGCTCAAGATCAAGGTACAACGTAGGCAGGAGGTGATCATTGCAGGATTTACAAAAAATGCCGGCACTGCCAAGGCCTTTAGCGCTTTGATTTTGGGTGTATATGATGGTACGCATTTGCGCTATGTGGGTAAGGTAGGCACGGGTTTTTCTGACCAGCTGCAAAAAGACATGATGGCTAAATTTAAGCCGCTGATTACCGATAAAAGTCCGTTTGAGGTTGAGCCGGATGTGGACAAGCCGTCGAGGTTCCGTCCGCAGCGGATGGGAGCTAAGCCCACGTGGTTAAAGCCTGAGCTGGTAGGCGAGGTGGCTTTTGCGGAGGTAACCGGCGACGGGATATTTCGCCAGGCCTCATTTAAAGGTTTGCGGGACGACAAAAAAGCAAAGGAGGTGATTTTGGAAACACCTAAAGATACCAAAGAGACGGTTGATGAGGCTGAGCACACATCGCCGGAAAAAACAGCAAGCCATGAGGCCATAGAACCTCCAAAAGATAAAGAGCGTAAAACCCTGCTCAACCCGAAAGATGAAACCCAAGTGCGCAAAATATGCGGACATGAGTTAAAGTTTACGCACCTGAGTAAAGTTTACTGGCCCGAAGATGGTGTGACCAAGCGCGATATGTTTAATTATTACTATCGCATTGCAGAATATATACTGCCTTATCTGAAAGATCGGCCCATGTCCTTAAACCGATTCCCCAACGGCATACATGGTTCGAGCTTTTACCAGAAAGATGTTAAAGGCAAAGCTCCTGATTGGGTTACCAAAACTTTCCCCTACACCACCAGCGATGGCGAGCATAAAGAGTATCTGGTTGGCTCAGATGAATCATATCTGTTGTGGATGGCATCATTAGGTTGTATTGAAATGAATCCATGGTTTAGCCGCTATAAATCACCTGACAACCCGGATTACTGTGTGATTGATCTTGATCCGGACAAAAATACTTTCGACCAGGTAATCAGCGCCGCGCAGGAGGTCAGGAAAGTGTTGGATGCGCTGGATGTGCCGTGTTATCCAAAAACATCCGGTTCAACAGGGATGCATATTTACATCCCGTTAGGAGCCAGGTATAGCTATGATCAGTCGCAAATGTTTGCGAAAATCATAGTATCACTGGTACACAAGGAAATACCGGATTATACCAGCTTGGAGCGCATGGTGGCCAAGCGCGACGGTAAAATGTATCTTGACTTTTTGCAAAACCGTCCGGGTGCTACTATTGCCTGCCCGTATTCGCTGCGGCCAAAGGTAGGCGCAACGGTATCTATGTCTTTAACCTGGGATGAGGTAAAGCCCGGCCTTACCATGAGAGATTTTACGATTTTTAACGCTGCCGACCGCCTAAGGGAAACAGGCGATCTTTTTAAAGGCGTGTTGGAGGAAGGTATTGACCTGGAGAAAACTATAAAAAAGGCTAAAAACGTATTCGGAGGATAAATAGTATTCCCTGTAGTTTTATTTTGTGCAGATTGTCAGTAAGTTCTGTATAAAAATAGGGTTTTTTGGCGCTGTTCAGTTTGTTCACTTTCAAACACCGGGGTTGTAAAATTGGTTTCGTTTATATATTTTTAATTATTGCATTTAAGTGTGGCTTATTAAAAACGTTTCCCCCTTTAACGTTACAAGCCACAGTAGGCAGCTTTTACTATTACATCAGGTATCTAACTTAATTTTGTGTTGAGCGAAAAAATTGATCGTGTCGCAACAAGTCAAAATTTTGACGATAAGCTTTTTCGCTTGCTGGTAGCGAGCATAAGCGATTGCGCCATATTTATGATCGATCCTAACGGCTACATCATTAGCTGGAACCAGGGAGCGCAAAATATTCACGGTTATACAGACGAGGAGGCCATTGGTCAGCATATCTCTATTTTTTATACTGAACTTGACAACAAAGCCAATGAATGGAGCAAAAACCTGAGCCTGGCACTTAAAGAGGGCACGCGCGAAACTGAGGGTTGGCGCGTGCGCAAAGGCGGCGCTGTTTTTTGGGCAAAAGCAACCTTTGCTACTGTTTATAATGACGCCGGTCACCTTGTCGGTTTTTCCAAGATAACACGCGACCTTACGGTGGAGAAGGAAACCGTAGAGCAGAAAGAAGAACGCAACGCAAAACTCAAGAAGCAAATAGAAGCAAGCTCTGAGCAATTATTGTCCAACGAGATCAGGTTCAAAAAACTGATTGAAAGCAGCCATGACGGTATTATTCTGTTAGACGAAAATATAAATGTGGTTTTCAGGAGCCGCTCGGCCGAACGTATCAGCGGATGGAGCGATGAGGACCGCGAGGGGCATGAATTTCATGATACGGTGCATCCGCAGGATAGGGCCAGGGTAAAAGAAATGCTGACCACAGTATTGGCCAGCCCGGGTTTGCCTGTCATATCAAGCTATCGTATTAAAAACAAAGACGGCCATTATATATGGGTGGAGGCCATGTTTACCAACTGGCTTAAAGATGCAAATATACGAGCCATAGTTTGCAACTACCGGGATATTACCACAAGGGTGGCTTACGAAGATGAACTGAAGGCAAAAAACAAGCAGATAGAAGATATCCTGGATAGTATTGCTGATGGCTTCATAGCTTTAGACAAAGATTTTTACTATACCTACGCCAACAAACGCATAGGCGAGATGTTAAACCGCGACCCGCAGGAGCTGATTGGCAAATACATTTGGTCTGAGTTTACTGATGTAGTGGATTCGCCTACCTACAAGGCATTTCACAAAGCCGCATCCGAAAAAAAATATGTAACCAACGAAGATTATTACGCGCCGTTGGACTTTTGGCAGGAGAATCATATTTACCCTTTGCCTGACGGCGGCCTCACCGTTTTTGTGCGCGATATATCCGCACGCAAAAAAGCAGAGCTGGAGATTATGCAGCTTAATGCAAATCTGGAGAAAAAAGTAGTTGAGCGTACTAAACAGCTTGAAGCTGCTAACCAGGAACTGGAATCGTTTTCATATTCTGTATCGCATGATTTACGGGCGCCGTTACGCGCTGTTAACGGTTATGCCATGATGCTTAAAGAGGAGTTTGAAGATAAGCTGGGCGATGAAGGTTACAGGCTGATCTCTACTATCATCAATAACGCCCGCCTGATGGGGCAGCTGATTGACGATTTACTGGCATTTTCGCGCATGAGCCGTAAGGAAATGGTGTCTACCAGGATAGACATGAATTCTTTATTTGAAGTTTGCGTTAGCGAATCTATACAACATCAATCAGCATCGCCACAGGTAATCATCCATAAACTGCCGTATTGTTATGGCGATCTTAATTTGCTGCGCCAGGTGCTGCTTAACCTGGTGGGTAATGCCGTAAAATACAGTTCGAAAGCAGAGCACCCGCTTATTGAGATAGGTAGTATTAAAGATACTGAGAAGCGGATTTATTATATAAAAGACAATGGCGTTGGCTTTGACATGAAATACAGCGATAAGTTGTTTGGTGTATTTCAGCGTCTGCACAGCGCACAAGAGTTTGAGGGAACCGGCGTAGGGCTGGCTCTCGCAAAACGTATTATAAACAAACATGGTGGCGACATCTGGGCCGAATCGGTACCGGGAGAAGGAGCCACTTTTTATTTTAGCATGCCGATCAAATCAGACAAAAATGAGTAATAGCCCGATTGAGATTTTATTAGTTGAAGATAACATACATGATGCCGAACTAACCATCCGCGCTCTTAAAAAAGTGAACCTGGCCAATAACCTGGTGCATGTTCAGGATGGCGAAGAAGCATTGAATTTTATTTTTGGTAAGGGACAGTATGCCGACAGGGACATACAACAGCGGCCAAAAGTAATTTTGCTGGACATAAAAATGCCCAAAGTTGATGGGATAGAGGTTTTACGTCAGATCAAAACCAATGAAACGACAAAAGCCATTCCGGTGGTGATCATGACTTCGTCGCGCGAGGAGCAGGACCTCATCAGCAGCTATCAATTGGGCGTAAACAGCTACGTGGTAAAGCCTGTAAATTTTGAGGCGTTTGCCAAAGCTATTTCTGATTTAGGATTATACTGGCTGATCATCAATCAGCTGCCTACATAACATTTAAATTATAACAAAGAACGTGAATACTCAGAAACTAAAAATATTGCACCTTGAGGATATGCCAGCTGATGCTGAGTTGGTTGATTTTACCTTAAAAAGGTCTAAGCTAATATTTGAAAAAATAGTGGTTGATAATGAGGCCGATTATACCCGTGCCTTAAATGAATATCGGCCCGATATTGTTCTTTCTGATCATTCATTGCCTTCGTTTAATTCAATTGAAGCATTCAATATTCTGCAACAAAGCGGACTTAATGTTCCCTTTATTCTTATCACCGCCACTATATCTGAAGAGTTTGCTGTCGAAATTATGAGAAATGGCGCTGCCGATTATGTGTTGAAGGACCGTATGCAGCGCCTGCCAAATGCCATTGAAAACGCACTCGAAAAGTTTAGACTGGATGCCGAGCGCAAAAAGTACATGAATGAGGTGATATCTAACGAGGCGCTGTTACGAGAAGCCGAGGATATTGCCAATATCGGTAGTTTGGATATTGACATGGAAACCGGGGCCGCACAATGGTCGCCCGGTTTGTATCATATACTCGAGGTTGAAGTGGGCGAGATTGAGCCATCATTCAATAGCCTGTTTAACCAGATGCATACTGATGATGCTGCAAGGATAAAGCGCGAAATGGACGAGGCTATCGCAGGCAAGGCCGGATCTGTAAATCTTTACTTCAGCATAAAAATCGATAAAAGCGATTTGATCAAGCACTTGCATACCAGGTTGTTAATAGAAAGAGATGTTAACGGCGCAGCTACACGTATTAAAGGTTTTGCGCAGGATATTACCGAACAAAAACTAGCTGAGCAAAAGATTCAGGAAGCCGCCGAAACGCAGACGGCTATTCTGAATGCCTTGCCGCCAAACATTGTGCTTATTAATGAAAATGGTAAGATCATAGCCGTTAATGAATCATGGCGTAAGTTGGCTTTGTTTAATAATCTGGGAATTCCTAATTATGGTCTGGGATATAGCTATCTGGCGATATCAGAGAAAGCGACCGGCATTGACAGGGCCACCAGCGCCAAGATTGAAGCCGGCATACGCGAAGTAATACAGGGCCGTAAGAAAGAATTTGTGATGGAGTACGCATCATTGGGGGGCAAGGAGTGGTACATGATGGTGGTGGCTCCGCTGCATGATCATACCCAGAAAGGGGCTGTAATATTACACACTAATATTACCGACCGTAAAATGGCCGAAGAGATGCGGCATAAGTCAGAAGCCAATCTGCGTACTGTATTTGAGAATATTGATCTTTCTATCATTTTGTTTGATACCGATTTGAAGGTGATATCTTACAATAGCAACGCCGGCGACGCCATGATGCGACATTTTAACAAACCTTTAAAAGTAGGTAAGGACATTTTTAATTACTTCCCGAAAGACAGGCGACAATCTGTGCGCAGAGCTATAACCAAGGTTAAGGAGCACAAAGTGGCATCGTACGAGTCGAACTTTGCGCTACCAAATGGCGAGTTGGAGTGGTATGATGTAAAATGGGTAGGCGTGACCAACAATCAAAACGAAATTGTCGGCGTTATTCTCACGTTTAAAAATATCACCGAAAAGAAAAATCATGAATCTGAGCGTGAAAATATGACCGCTGACCTGGCGCAACGCAATAGCGATCTTGAGCAATTCACGTATATCATTTCGCATAACCTGCGCGCACCTGTGGCCAATATACAGGGCCTGGCCTCGCTTTTATACGATATGGGGCCAGACAAGGCTGAAAGAAGCGGCACATTAGAGGCGCTTGCGCTTTCGGTAGATAATCTGGATAAAGTGATATTAGATCTGAACCAGATCCTGCAGGTGCGTAGTCAGGTGAATGACCAGATCGAGCTGGTATCGCTCACTGAATTGCTTTCAGAAATCAAGAATGGTATTAGCCAGATGATCGAGAAGAACCGGGTGAGTATACACGGAGATTTTAGCGCTGTTGATGAGGTATATATCCTGAAAAGCTATCTGTACAGTATACTGCAAAACCTGGTGATAAACAGCATCAAGTACCGCCGCCCTGAGGTCGACCCCGAAATACAGATTACCAGCAAAGTATCGGGCGACTGGATATTGATTAATGTAAAAGACAATGGCAAGGGCATAGACCTGCATAAATACGGCTCACACCTGTTTGGTCTGTACAAACGTTTTGATTGGAGCGTTGAGGGTAAAGGAGTAGGACTATTTATGGTGAAAATGCAGATCGAAAGCCTCGGCGGATCAATCGGAGTAAGCAGCAAGCTGAATGAAGGTACCGAATTTATGCTGGAGTTCCCGTTGGTTATGCAGCCGGTTGATTCGGTTTTATAATAAAAAATGTTATCGCTCTAAAATAAAAAAGCCGTCCGGTAACCGGGCGGCTTTTCTGTTTTCTTATATCAGATTAGATTAAACGCCTAAATCTTTAATAATTGCGTCGATTTTAGCGTCCAACTCAGCATCGGTTTGCTTGTAGGCTTCTTTGCTGGCCAGTTTGCCGTTTACGCTGCAATAGAACTTGATCTTAGGCTCTGTACCAGACGGGCGGGCAGAAATAATGCTGCCGTCTTCAGTAACAAACTGCAATACGTCAGACACCGGTAGTTCAATTGGCGACGTGGTGTTTGAGCTTAGATCAGTCTCGATCTGACGCTCGTAATCTTTCACTTTTGCCACTTTTGAGCCGCCCAAAGTTGCCGGCGGATTGGTGCGGAACTTCTCCATCATGGCCTTGATCTCCTCGGCGCCGGTTTTACCTTTTTTTGTGATCGATATCAGCTTTTCTTTATAGAAACCATATTGCACATACATATCAATCATCGCCTCAAATAAGCTGCTGCCTTTGTCTTTATAAAAGGCGGTCATCTCGGCAATAAACGCTGCCGAAACTACGGCATCTTTGTCTCTTACCAGCTCGCCAATCAAGTAGCCATAGCTTTCTTCGCCGCCGCCTATAAAGGTTTGCTTGCCTTCAAACTGTGTCATCAACTGGCCTATGTACTTAAAGCCGGTAAGCGTGTTGTAATAGGTCACGTTTTTAGCTTTGGCAATAGCTTCGATCAGGTTAGAGGTTACAATGGTTTTTACAATGTACTCTTTACCGGTAAGCTTACCTTTTTCTTCCCAGGCAGTAAGCAGGTAATTGATCAGCAAGCTGCCGGTTTGGTTACCGTTAAGCAGGATAAACTCGTTGTCGGTATTTTTTACAGCGATGCCTACGCGGTCGGCGTCAGGATCGGTAGCCAGTACCAGGTCAGCATCAATTTCAGCGGCTTTTTTAAGCGCCAGGGTTAAAGCTTCTTTTTCTTCCGGATTTGGATAAACTACTGTCGGGAAATTGCCGTCAGGTATTTCCTGCTCTTTAACTATGGTGGTGTTTCTGAAACCAAAGCTATACAAAGCCTGTGGCACAAGGGTGATACCGGTACCATGGATAGGCGAATAAACTATGCTCAGGTCTTTTTGGCGTTCAATAGCATCAGGCGATACTGAAAGCTCTGTAATCTTGGCAATATATTCATGGTCAATCTCTTCACCGATGATCTCTATATTCTTTGGATCGCGTTCAAATTTAATATCGTCGACACTTGAAATAGCCGCAACCTCGTCCATCACCGCTTTATCATAAGGCGATACAAACTGACCGCCGTCGGCGCCGTAAGCTTTGTAGCCATTGTATTCTTTTGGGTTGTGCGAGGCCGTAAGCATCACCCCGCTTTTACACTTTAGTCGACGTACCGCATATGAAAGTTCCGGAGTAGGGCGTAGCGCATGGAAAAAGTAAACCAGGATGCCGTTGGCCGAAAAAACATCCGCAGTAATATTGGCAAACACGTCAGAGTTATTACGACTATCGTGCGCTATGGCGACGCTTATTTGTTCGTTGGGGTAAGTTTTCTTTAAAAAGTTAGCCAAGCCTTGTGTAGCCGCGCCAATAGTATATTTATTCATGCGGTTAGAGCCGACGCCCATAATGCCACGTAGCCCGCCGGTACCAAATTCCAGATCGCGGTAAAACGAATCGGTCAATTCTGTAGTAGCATTGGTATCAATAAGGCGCTGAACTTCTGCCTTGGTTTCAGCATCATAATTTCCGTTTAACCAGGCCTGTGCCTTGCTCAAAACGTTTGGATCTAATTCCTGCATATGGTTGATGTTGTGTGTTTAATAATTATGATAGAAAAATGAATATATCGCGTTTTTGTTTGCCTGAGAAATATAATATATCTACGGCTTTTTGACGATCAAATATATCAGTTTAAACCTATTCAAATCAAACCAAATAATAATGGAAATATGCAAAATGCGCGTATAGCTAAAGTACTTTGTTATGTTATATTTGGGCGATATTATTACCAATAAACCAATTGAGCCATTTCATGAAGTCAATTATTGCAGCACTTGGCCTATGCCTGTGCATATCGTTTTCTGCAGGCGCACAAACCATTCAGCCCTTTAAGCAAGGCGACAGGGTAGTATTTGTAGGTAACAGTATAACCGATGGCGGGCGATACCACGCTTATATCTGGCTGTATTATATGACGCATTATCCAAACCGCCGCATCACTTGTTTCAACGGTGGCATAGGCGGCGATGTGATAGGCCAGATTGCCGATCGTTTTGATTATGACGTACTTTCTAAAAAGCCAACGGTTGTAACGCTAACCTGGGGAATGAATGATAGTGGCTACTTTGAATGGTTCAGAAAAGATGCTCAAGAGTTTATGGGTAAACAGCTGGCTGCAACCTATGCTACTTATGCCAGGCTGGAAGACCGGCTGAAAAGTATGCCAAAGATCAGAACCATCCTGATCGGTGGCTCGCCGTATGACGAAACCACCAAAATTGCTCCAAAATATTATTTCCCGGGTAAAAACAAACAGTTAGCCAAAATCGTCGATCATCAGCAGCAATCCGCCCAAAACAACCATTGGGGTTTTGTTGATTTTTATCATCCGATGGATGCTATCAACAAGCGCGAGCAGATGCGCGACACAGCTTTCAGCCTGACACCGAACGATAGGATACATCCTGAAAATAACGGCCACCTGGTGATGGCTTATTTGTTCCTGAAATCGCAGGGCCTGGCTAATAACGTTGTAGCCGATGTTGCGGTAAATGCCGCCGATAAAAAAGTTGAAAAAGCGGTTAACAGCAGCCTGAGCAACGTCGCGTTAGCAAATAATGGTATTAGCTTTAATTACCTGGCTAAATCATTGCCCTACCCGGTGGATACTTTGCCAAGAGGCTGGGGGAGTCATATCCCGCAGTCGGACGCTTTGAAGCTGGTGCCTTTTATGAAAGAGTTTAACCAGGAATTGTTGACGGTTAAGAATTTAAAAGATGGCGAATATGATCTGCTGATTGATGGCGAACGTATGAAAAGTTTTACTGCTACCCAATTATCATCAGGCGTTAATCTGGCCGAAATTCCTAACACGCCGCAATATCAACAGGCTATTCAAATACGCGAGCTCAATGAAGAGCGCTGGGACATTGAGCGTCGTATACGCATGTATGTTTGGGTGGAGTATGATTTCTTGAAAGGCAAAAACCTGTTGCATAATGATAGCAATGCCGCGCTAGATTCAGTTAAAAAGTACTCGGCCAAAAATATTTTTCTAAATGGTAATAAAGACACCTACACCCGCGCCCGTTATGCCTCGCTACGCGATGCCTGGCAACAAGAAATGAATGTATTGATTAACAAGATATACGCCATTAACAAACCCGTGGTACATAAAATTGAGCTAATGCCTGTAAAATAGGTCTTATTTCTTCTCAGGGGTTGAGCGTTGTTGCAGCACATGCCAGCCTTCGTGCGGCAAATGTTCTTCTTGCCCGGCGGCGAGATGAATGTCATTACCTTGCGCAAAGGCATCAGCGTTTAGCTGGCCTGGCTTAGATGAATTATAGTGTACTTTTACGGCATCCATATCAATACCTGAAAGATTTTCAATGCCCGACTTCAAATCGGCAGGCAAATTGGCTGTTTCTGCTTTTGGTGATGAATATGGAGCAGGAGTACCATACCAATATTGATAAATTCAGTCAACCGGTAATTATAGCGCAGCTTGAATTGCTGCTAACCTATGCCGAGCGCTTTTATCAAAGGCAATTCATCACTCGTAAGGTATCCAGCCATGAGATATTGAATCGTTTGGAAGAATTGCTGTCAAAATATTTTAACAGCGGGGCATTAGCTGTCGAAGGATTACCCACAGTTGCCTACATTGCAGATGCCTTGCATGTATCGCCCGGTTATTTAAGCGGATTGCTCAAAACGCTTACGGGCCAAACCACACAGCAGCATCTGCACGATAGATTAATAGAATTGGCAAAAGAGAAATTATCGACCACCAATTTATCCATCGGCGAAATTGCTTATGAGCTGGGTTTTGAGCACTTGCAGTCGTTCAGCAAGCTTTTTAAAACCAAGACAAGCTTGTCGCCCCTGGAATTCAGGCAGTCATTTAATTGATATAAAAAAAGAAAGCCTGTAAGTATCTTACAGGCTTTTCTGTTTTATTAATTCAGCGACAACAAACTCGGTCCAAATTCTTCAAAATAAATATGACCCTTGTCTATACCTGCAGCTACCAGTGCTTTGTATTGCTTTTCGATAAAGATTGACGGTCCGCAAACAAAATAGTGGCCATCAGGCTGTAGCTCCAGTTCAGGTATCCGGGTAATGTCCAAATGTCCTTCCAGTATGCCGGCTTCTTTGTCTGCCGTGGTTGGTTGATTGTAAAACACGTGCTGGGTTACCTGCGGATTAGTTTCTGCGATTACTTCAATCTGCTCCTTAAAGGCGTGCACCGCCTCATTGCGGCAGCCGTGCAACCAGGTGATAGCATGTTCATGTTTGCATTCAACCAAACTATGTAACATACTCATCAATGGAGTAAGCCCAACACCGCCACTGATAAGCGTAACCGGCGCATTAATATCCTTACCCAAAATAAAATTGCCTGACGGAGCTGTAAGATCTAATAGATCATTTTCATGCACAAAATCGTGCAGACGGTTGCTGATCAGTCCGTTTGCATCCAGGTCTGCACCGGTTTCTTTTTTTACAGATATGCGGTAATAATCTGTATTAGGTGCGCTTGATATGCTGTACTGACGTGCTTGCTTTAAGTTAAGCTGTGGCAAAAACGTGCGTACGCTGATGTATTGGCCCGGTAAATGAGCCGGAACCTTACCGCCATCGGCAGGGTAGAGGTAAAACGAAGTGATCTCCGCCGATTCTGTTTCTTTTTTCTTAACAATAAATGGTCGCCAGCCGGTCCATCCGTTTGTGCTGTTGGTTTGTTTGGCATATAAGTTGGTTTCGTGGCCTATCATCAATTGGGCCAACTGATTATAGGCAGCGGTCCAGGCGTCAATGATGTCCGGGGTGGCTGCATCGCCCAAAACTTCTTGTATGGAAGCTATTAACTGATCGCCAACGATTATATAATGTTCAGGACGTATATCCAGACTGGTATGTTTATGGCCTATATGATCAACAGTTGGGAGCAGCACCGCCGTGTTAGCAATATTTTCGGCATAGGCCAATACTGCCATAGCTAAAGCAGTTTGTTGCCTGTCGCTCTTTTGGTTACCCATGTTAAACATGTTTTTCAATTCGGGATGATGTGTGAACATACGATTATAGAAATACTTAGTCAGTAAAACACCGTTTTCTTTAAGTACCGGCACTGTAGCCGTTATGATAGCTTTTTGTTCGTCTGTCATTTTAAAATATATTAGTATCTTTTTATCTTTTATTATCCAAGTCTTGCGCGCTATTTCTGGACGGGGCTAAATTACAAAAAAAATTAATAAAGGATAAAAATATCTTTTATTAATTTATTACATTTGTTTACCAATAGATATGGCCTTATTTTCTAAAACATGCGAGTATGCCATCAGGGCAGTTTTTTTTATTGCAAGTAAAACGGCAAGAGGAGAGCGCGTGGGCGTTAAAGAAGTTGCAGAGGGGATAGACTCGCCTGAACATTTCCTGGCTAAGATATTACAGGACCTGAGCCGCAAAAAACTAATTAGTTCTGCCAAAGGCCCCAATGGCGGGTTTTATTTGGATGAGCACTCGTTAAAACGCCCCTTAAGTGAAATTGTTGAAGCCATTGATGGTAATAGCTTGTTTACCGGCTGCGCTTTAGGGTTAAAGCAATGTTCAGAAATAAACCCATGCCCGCTGCACCATCAATTTAAAGATATCAGGCAACAGATCAGTAATATGCTGTTCGACGTTACCATTGGCGAATTTAATGAGGAGCTGATGAATGGTTTGCTATCGCTCAAAAAGTAAAAATCTGTAAGAACGTTTAAGAATGATGCCGTTCTCCAAAATTAATTCAGAATTTCACCTAACTTCGCTATATGTTTAGGCGAATTATAGCTTTCTTGATGACAGGACAATTGCTTTTTGGAAGCATGGCTCTGCCGTTGGGCGATTTTTCGCTGCTAAAACAACTGCCTGCCATGTATCAGGCCTACGAAAAGGTGGCCGCTCCAGACGAGAAAGGCGTACTTGATTTTGTGGGCGATTACTTACTAAACGGTAAAGAACTGCTGGGCCATAATCAGCGCGATCAAACTTCAAACTCAGGCGATCTGCAATTTCAGCATGCAGTAGCTTTTGCTGCTATTGTGCATCCTGAATTGCCTTTAACTGGCCCGGTGTTGATACCCGAAAGGCCGGTCTATCATACTATTTATCCACCTGTTGCATTAAGCGACTATCATTCCACATTATTCCGTCCGCCTTTAGCGTAAGCGTAACTCCGATTTAATTAATCCTTTTCTTTACGTTACACGCCTAATTTATGCGCAAAATTTATCTATGGGTTGTGCTGTTGCTGTCTTTTTCGGCGCGGGCCCAATATACATTGCGTTTGATTGTCAAAGATGATGCAACCAAACTGCCGCTGGCGGGTGCTACAGCTACTATCGCCGGTTTAAAAACAGCTGCAGCTGCTGATACAGGCGGACACATCATCTTCAAAAATATCCCGAGCGGAAAATATGAAGTGAAGGTGAGTATGGTGGGGTATCTTTCAGAAGATAAAGAACTTGCCTTGACACTAAAAACTGAAAGCCAAATTATTGAAATTTACCTCGAGCCTATGTCGGGCGAGTTGGCTGAGGTGGTTATACAAACCAACCGCATGGGCCGCAACCGCAGCGACGTGCCGACACGCATTGAAGCTTTGCCGCCCGAAGAACTGGATGAAAAAGGCACCATGCGCCCCGGCGATATTAAGATGCTGCTGGGCGAGATCACCGGTATACATGTGCAGGCCACGTCGCCGGTGAGCGGTACCGCCAGCTTCAGGATACAGGGGCTGGATAGTCGTTACACGCAATTGTTGCAAGACGGTTTACCTATGTATGATGGTTTTTCGGGCGGATTGAGCCTCGTGCAGGTATCGCCGCTTAACCTAAAACAAGTAGAGATTGTTAAAGGATCTGCATCTACTTTATATGGCGGGGGTGCTATTGCGGGGCTGGTCAACCTCATCAGTAAAACACCTGCTTCTAAGCCTGAACTTACTTTTCTGTTGAACCAGAACTCGGCGAAAGGTACAGACCTGAGCGGTTTTTACAGCAATAAATGGAAAAACGTCGGCACAACCATTTTTAGCACTTATAATTATAACGGTGCCTATGATGCGGGCGATACCGGTTTTTCGGCCGTGCCTAAAACCAATCGCTTCTCATTAAATCCGAAAGTTTTTTGGAAGATGGGCAGCAGAGATTCACTTTGGCTGGGCGTTAGTGTTTTGCATGAGGACCGGCTCGGCGGCGATATGCAGGTTATTGCCGGTAATGCCAATGGCGAACATCAATATTTTGAACACAATACCAGTAATCGCTTTGCTTCTCAGTTTTCTTATACCCACAAACTGGATAGCAACAGCCAGTTAAATTTCAAGAATACGGTTGGTTATTTTAACAGGGCCATCAGCGAGCCGCAGTTTGATTTTAAAGGCGACCAGCTGTCGTCATACACCGAAGCAAATTATGTGCGCAACGGCAAAACCGCCGGTTGGGTGGCCGGCGTCGATGTGTGGACAGATAAATTAACGCCTAAAGCCAGTAGTGCTAACCTGGGTTATTCGCACAATACTTATGGGGTGTTTGCACAAAATACCTATAAGCCAGCCAAATGGTTCGCGGTTGAAAGCGGATTGCGGTTGGATGGTAATTCACCATCGCCGGCAGTACCATCAAACGGTTTGTTTTTGCTGCCACGGGTGAATACGCTTTTCATCGTCAATAAACATTGGAGCAGCCGCATAGGCGGCGGACTAGGCTATAAAATGCCCGACATATTTAATGACGATGCCGAGGAGCAGGGCTATCGCTATTTGCAGCCTTTAAACGTTGGCGCTACCAAAGCCGAGCGGTCGGTTGGTGCCAATGCTGATGTAAGCTACAAAGGCGCCCTTGGCGATGCTTTCCTGCAGCTTAATGAATTGTTTTTCCTGACCAGGGTTAATGACCCATTGGTATTGCAGCATAATGCCTTTGTGAATGCGCCGGGATACCTGACCAGCAAAGGTGCCGAAACCAATGTTAAGTTGCTGATGGACGAGTTAGGCATATACCTGGGTTATACTTATACCGATGTGCAGCGCCATTTTAACGGTTTGAGCAATGCGCAAACGCTTACGCCTAAAAATCAGTTAAACATTGATGTTACGTATGAGGTTGAGAATAGTTTCCGCGCCGGGGTTGAGGGTTTTTATACCGGCTCGCAGTTATTGGGCGATGGTACAACCGGCCGTTCATACTGGACCTTCGGTATGCTGGTTCAAAAAATGTGGAAGCATATGGACATTTTTATTAATGCCGAAAACCTGACCGACCGTCGTCAAGCCCGGTGGGGGACAATTTATGCGGGACCTGTTTCAAGCCCGGTGTTTAAAGATATTTATGCCCCGTTGGATGGGGTGGTAGTAAATGCCGGTATCCGTTTTAAATTGTTATGACATAATATTATGATATAATGTAAAATATTAGTTAATATTTATATGATTAGTTAGCTGTTGTTATGAAAGGTCTTTGTTTTAAATTATTGATTTACAGTATTTTGTATTTATTTATTTGTGGAGTTAAGACACAGGAATTAAAACAACTATACTCTAATTCCGTTATACATTTTGAAACTATAATTTTTTATTTTTACTGTATACCCCTTTTGTTTTCGCAAAACCTTTTCCTTATCATTCTAAGCATTTTTACCGAAACAAAAGTTGATATCTAACGAAAAATAAACGAGCGAGAAAGAGTGAAATTGAGTCAACCTGAAAGTTATTATAAGGACCTTTTTGCCCAGATGGATCAGGGCTACTGTATCATGGAGGTGCAGTTGGATGAAAAAGGCAATGTGGCCGATCTTATCGCCATTGAGATCAATCGCGCGTGGGAAGAGAAAACGGGCATTCTTGCGCCTATAGGGCGGCCCGTTAGCGAATTGCTGCCAAACTTTGAAGAGCATTGGCTGCCTTACTTTGACTGTGTTTTTAAAACAGGTACGCCTCTTCGCAGTGAAAACTACATACAAGACCTCGACAGATGGTTTAGCGTTTACTACTCCCTGGTTGGCGGCCCTGGAAGTCGGCTTGTTGCTGCTTTTTTTGATGATATTACCGAACATAAAAGAGTAGAAAAGGCCTTGCGCGAAAGTAAAGAAAAATACCGGAGTGAGGCGGCCCGCCTTCAGGCTACATTAAAGGGAATGAATGATGCCGTGTATATAGGTGATACCTCAGGAATTACATTGGCTAATCAAGCCGCGCTCGATCAGTTGGGTTATACCAACTATGAAGAGCTTAATAAAAATATAGGAATACTGGCTGAGGAAATAGAAACCAGGGATGCGATATCGCAAGAAGTTATAACGGCTGAACGGCAGGCATTTGCCCGTGCATTACATGGCGAACATGTGGTGCAGAATGTAAAGGTAACACATATTAAAAGCGGAGAAGAACGTATTGTACGGACAGCCGCTTCGCCGGTTATACTTGATGGCAACACAATTGCCGCGGTAGCCATTAATACGGATGTCACTGAACAATGGAAATTGGCCGAAACCCTGCGTGAAAGCGAAGAAAAGTATCGTACCATATTTGAATCCATTGATGAAGGTTTCTGCATCTATGAACTGATTTATGACGAAGAGGGCAAACCTGTTGACCTTAAATGGGTAGAAGTGAATCCTGCTTACGAAAAGCAGACCGGGTTAAAGGATGTCCTGGGCAAACGGCACAGCGATATTTTGCCGGGCACAGAAAATTATTGGTTTGATATTTACGACCACGTAACTAATACCGGTGAAGCGGTTCATTTTGAAAACTGGCATGAACCCACCGGTCGCTGGTACAATACCTTTGCGTCACGAATTGGCGGCGTAGGCAGCAGACAAGTGGCGGTTGTCTTTTCAGATATTACCGAACGAAAAACTACAGAAAAAGAGCTACGTGAACGCGAAGCCTGGCTTAGCGGTCAGCAGCGGGCTTTTCAAGCTGCATTAAGCGGAAGGTCATTGACTGAATCGCTTGATCCAATTATAAATACAATTATTGATCAAACCGGCAGTGAGGCACGGGCCGGCATTTACGTGATCTCACAAAATGCTGATAGCCTTTATCTGGTTGCCGGGATGGACGAGGCCTATGCCAAGGACGTGAATGGTTTTAGGGTGGGCCCCGAATCGTTGTCTTGTGGTTTAACTATGTATACCGGCGAACCGGTAATTACATTTGATGTGGAAGACGACCCGTTATGGCAGCCATACGTTGCCGTGGCGCGTAAGCATAATTATCGTAGCTGTTGGTCATTCCCCATACGGGCAGAGGGCGGGCCGGTTTTGGGTACCTTAGCCTTCTACTACAAAGAGCCGCGTAAACCCACATCGCGCGAAACTGAAATGGCCAATATACTGGCAAATGCGGCAGCAATTATTATTTCGCGTGATAATGAATTGAAAGAGCGGACGCAGGCTCAAGCCGCGTTGCAGCAAAGTGAGAACCGTTTTCGCTCATTTGTAGCGGCCAGTTCATCGCTGGTGTACCGTATGAGTGCCGATTGGCAGGAAATGTATGCCTTAACCGGTCAGGATTTTTTAAAAGATATTGAGCGGCCTAATGCCAATTGGGTTGAAACATATATTCCGCCCGAGGATAGAAAAAAGGTTTGGACTGCAATTACACGGGCTATTGAAGATAAGTCCATGTTTGAGGCCGAGCACCGTGTAATTACTGCCGATGGGGGGATAGGCTGGCGCGCCTCGCGAGCAGTACCTATTATTGATGAAACCGGACAAATTACAGAGTGGATTGGTACCGCAGTAGATATCACCCTGCGTAAACAAGCCGAATTTGCCATACAGAATTTTAACCAAAAGCTGGCCGGCGAAGTTGAAAGCAGAACTGCCGAGCTTGAAAAAAGCCAGGCTTTGCTTCAGGCTACGTTAGATAGTAACCAGGGAATGATCCAGGTGTTTCAAGCTGTTAGGAGCCAGAACGGGCGGATTATCGATTTTATATGGGTGCTTAACAACGAAGCTTCTGAACAGGTATATGGCGCGGTGATAGGAGAAAGTTTGCTCAAAAATAACCCCGGCGTGGTTGCTGCCGGTATTTTTGACCACTTTGTGCAGGTGACGGAGACCGGTATCCCACAACAATACGAAAAACGGTACATACAGGAGCAGTTTGATGGGTGGTTTTATCAGTCGGCGGTAAAGCTGAACGATGGTGTAGCTACCAACACCATAAACATTACCGAACGTAAGCATGCTGAGCTATTATTGCAGGAAAACAGGGACCGCTTACAATCCATATTTGATACCACACTGGTGCAAATGTCTATCCTCGAAGCTATACGCAATGACCGGGGAGAGATTATTGACCTGGTAATTAAAGTAGTAAACAAGGAACTTGAAAAAGAGACCGGTCGGGGAGACTTGGTAGGCAAACTATATTTGGAAGAATATCCCGGCATTAAGGAAGTAGGATTGTTTGACTTAATTATTAAAGCCATTGAAACCGGCGAGCCGCAAGCGACAGAGTATTTTTATGCCTATGAGGGTTTTAATAAATGGTTCTCCTGCATGTTTGTAAAGCTGGGCGATGGGGTAGTAGCTACCAATATGAATATCACCGCAAGCAAAGTAGCCGAAGAAAAACTGCGGAAAATGGAAGCCGAGCAACAGTTGGAGATATTCAAGGTTTCGCTGGATGCGCTGGAGGAAGAACGCCACCGGATATCAGAAAGCCTGCACAATGGAGTAGGGCAGCTATTATATGGTGTTAAAATAAGTCTGGCAGGATTAAAACCCGGTATGTCTGATGAGGAGTTTACCCAAACAAAGATATATACAGACAAATTATTGAGTAATGCTATCAAGGAAACACGCCGGGTATCGCATGAATTGATGCCGTTAACATTGGACGAATTTGGCTTGAAAACGGCGATAGAAGATATAGGCAGGCAATTGCAGGATGAGGTACATTTTATCCTTCAGCTTAAAGGGCTAAATGGCCGTTTCGAGCGATATCTGGAACTTGCAGTCTATCGTACTGTACAGGAGTTAATGACCAACATTGTAAAACATGCTAATGCTACCAAAGCTACAGTAAGTATAACCGCCGAAGCTAAAGCCATCAAAATAGAGGTGAGCGACAATGGTCGTGGCATGAAAGCCATCGACAGCACTAAACCCGGCATTGGTTTATCATCCATCAAAAGTAAAATTAAGCTGCTTAATGGCGAAGTAAACATCAGTTCGACAGACGATAAGGGTACCTGTGTGTCGATAGTGATACCGATGCCCGGATAGAAATAAAAAAGCCTGTGGGTAAATAACTCACAGGCTTTTTATCATCAGCTATATAAAGGCGCAAATGATTCATCAGCCTTGATTTCTTTTACCACTTTTTCTAAGTGATTATAGGTTGCTTTATATAGCATCACAGCCATGCTGATGCGCTTTACACCATTTTGGGCAAGCATATCTATCGATGAAAGCTTAGGAATACCTACTACGTTAACGGGCAGCGCCACCGCTGAGGTAATTTGCCTGATGGTTTCATAGTCTTGTAACCCGGTGACAAATAGGCCATCCGCGCCGGCATCGTCATATAGCTTTGCTCTTTTCATGGTTTTTTCAAGCGGGGCCTCCAATTTCTGTAAAAAGGCATCCGTTCTTGCATTGATAAAAAGCTGCTGATTGGTTTTGGTAAGATAATTTTTAATGCTGCTTAACTTTTTTAAGTAGATATCTTCGCCTTGCGCATCTTCAATATTAATACCTGCTACCCCGGTGTCAATCAACTTTTGGATGTTGTCATTTAGCGTAGATAAATCATTCGTATAGCCTCTTTCCATATCGACAGAAACAGGAATATTGATTTTAGAGGTAATTCGCTGAACCATGTATAATAACTCATTAAACGGAATATTTTCACCGTCCGGATAACCTAATGATTCTGCAATGGCCCCGCTCGATGTCGCGACAGCAGCATAGCCATTGCCCTCTATGATCTGCGCACTTTTTACGTTCCAGGCATTGGCAATAATAAGCGGGTTTTGTTGATGATGTAATTGATGGAATTTCTCGTAGTTGTTCATAGCTATTAGTTTAAACTGATGTTTATTGTGGCAAGGTGGATTAAATCAACCCTAACCCAAGGAGACCTTTTGGCTTTCGCCGGTAGTGATCAGATCAAAAAGGCTTTGTTGAACAAGCTGACCCCAGGCTGTGGAACAGTCGCTATAACATTCAACCTGTGGTTGTAAACCCAAATGTGTAAACTTCAGCTGGGTCTTATCACCATTTTTGCTGATCTCAAAAATTATCTTGGTGCCGGTCCATTCGTCTTTATCCTCAACAAAATTGAGCTGGCTTTCTGTAACCAGCCAAACTACTTTTTCGTTGGGGATCAATTCAACTACCCGTTGTTTGGAATAGTGAAAATCTTTGTAGCGATAGGTAAATTCGTCGTTTAATTGTTTTGTGCTACCTTCAAAATCTCCAGACCACCAATCTTGCGGTGCATTAACAGCATCAAAAACTTCTTTTGGGCTTTGAGCTACCAGTAGGGTAGATGTAAAATTTGTTGTTGTCATGATATTAGATGTTTTATGTAAATATAATGCGTAACTAAATGGTTACGCAAATTTATTTAGGAAATCCTTCTGCACGATGGTGTGATTTAGACATAGTGACGGGTGAATCTGGACAAACTAACGTTTGGCTTTTATTAGTCCAGAATCTGGTTTGATGTGACAAATACTACAACTAATTTGCTTTTAAATTTTGCATCTTGTATAGACAAATTAGTCTGCTAAAATGATAGGAATTATATACTTTAAGAAAGCTGATACTTGTTATAAGTTTCTGATTATTACGTATTTTATTTTGTTTATTATTTGCGTCAGATTAGAATTTTGCAGTAATTTTTATTATTAATAGTTTATATGTTTTAGTTCTTTTACATTTACCCTGAACCAGTATAAAAACATACTAAATTAATGAAGAAGTACTTGCTGCTGCTGCTGTTTATTGCAGGGGTATATTCGTCGGTATATGCCCAATATGAGCGATCAACATCAGAGACTATCGATTTTATTAATGATGTGTTAAAGCCCAGAGAAAACACCAGGCTTTATGATTCTGCGCCTGAAAGTAAGACCAACCATCTTATCCTTTCGCAACATTTAAATGCAAATGCCGCAAGCTTTAGGCAAGTAAAGCAAACGGTAGCCAATCAGCAGCAGGCTACTGTCGTCAGTAAAATACATTGGGAAGCTTTAAGGGCTTTTGGATATAACGATAACCGGTCAGAACTGTACATCTATTTCAACACAAAAATAATGGTGGCCAACAGCCCTGCAGATGTGTTTAGTATGTACGTGCCAGACGATAAAGTAGATGAAATTAAGAACGCAATTTTGCATTTGGTAGAGCTTGTTAGGGCGGGAAAGATGATGTAAATTTATGGTTATAAAAATCAATATTATTTTAATAATAACTTAGTTAACTCAATTAAATCTAAGCAAACTATAATTCTTCAAAATGAAATTTGGTATAAACACCTTTTTGTTTACATCGCCATTCAATAACGAGAGTATTTCATTGTTTCCTCAATTTAAGAAATGGGGCTTTGATTCGGTTGAAATAGCGTTGGAAGATGCTTCGCATATAGACCCGGTTTTAGTAAGAGAGGCATTAGATAAAAACGGATTAACCTGCGGTTCTATTTGCGCCGCGATGGGCCCGGGCAGAGACCTTAGAGGAACAAAAGAAGAACAAAACACCGCTGCTCAATATATAAAAGGCGTTATTGATGTAATGCCGGTATTAGGTTGCCCAATCCTCGTCGGTCCGTTATACTCTTCTGTCGGCCGTGCCGAGCCGGTGAGCGAAAAAGATTATAAACAACAGTGGGATGCCATAGTAGCCAATCTGAAAGAGCTGGCAGCTTATGCCGAACAAAAAGGCGTAAAGCTGGCTATTGAGCCGCTTAACCGTTACGAAACAGATTTTATCAATACAGCTGCTCAGGGCCTGCAAATGATTAAAGATGTTAACAGCAAAGCGCTATTGCTGCACTTGGATTCTTTTCATATGAATATCGAAGAAAAGGATTCAGCCAAAGCAATCCTGAGTGCCGGTGATAAACTGGGCCATTTCCATGCATGCGGGTCAGACCGCGGTACGCCGGGTGGCGATCACATAGACTGGAACAAAATAAGCGATGCGCTTAAACAAGTTGGATATAATGAACAAGTTGTGATAGAATCGTTTACCACTGATGTTAAGGTGATTGCAAAGGCGGCATCGATATGGCGCAAGCTGGAGCCTTCGCAAGAAGATATCGCTATAAAAGGATTACAATTTCTAAAACAGAATTTATAAGTTAAAACCAGTTAATACCCTAACCACCCCGAAAATGAACTATAAACCTTTACGCTTACCTGCATTTTTGGCATTATCTGTTTTGATAATCATTGGATGTAAGATCCATAAAATGCAGCAGCAACAGCAACAGATCAACCCGGCTGATGTGGTAGCCGCAAATGCTAAAGATGCTGAAGATGCCAAAGCTGATGACGACAGCCAGTACAGCGGACCTTTATTTAACGACAATATCCGGTCGACGACGGCTCGTACGCCTGAAGAAGAACGCTTGGCTTTTAAACTGCCTGCGGGCTTTGAGGTACAATTGTACGCTTCAGAACCTGATATAGGTAAACCTATTAACATAGCTTTTGATGCAAAAGGCAGAATGTGGGTTACCCAATCATTTGAATATCCGTTCCCTGCCAAAGCTCCAAACAGAGGCAAAGATCGTCTGACTATTTTAGAAGATACCGATCATGACGGTAAGGCAGATAAGTTTACCCATTTTACGGATACCTTGAACATTCCTATTGGTATATATCCGATGAATGACGGTGCTATAGCTTATAGTATCCCTTCGGTTGTCAGGTTTACTGACGCTAACCACGATGGTATTGCCGACGGTCAGAAAACCTTGTTAACCGGCTTTGGTCATAAAGACACCCATGGTATGGTAAATAACTTTGTGCGGGGCTATGACGGCTGGTTATATGCCGACCACGGATTTACCAATTCATCAACCACATCAGGTTCTGACGGCCATTCCATTACCATGACCTCTGGAAACACCTTCAGGTTCCGTTTGGATGGCAGCCGTGTGGAACAAACTACTTTTGGCCGCGTTAACCCGTTTGGTTTAGCTTATGACGAAAGAGGGTACTTATACTCAACAGATTGCCACTCATCGCCGTTATACCAGCTTATCATGGGCGGCGATTATCCCAGCTTTGGTAAAACCACCAGAATGGGTTTTGCGCCTGATATGAAACGACTTGAAAATGAGGCTACAGCGCTTGCGGGTTTAGCTTATTATAGCGATGTGCAGTTTCCTATAGAGTATAGAAATGATTTCTATATGGGCGATGTGGTAACCAGCCGTATATACCGAAACTCATATATCAACAGAGGCACGACTCCGATAGGTAAAAGAGAGACCGACTTTATGAAAAGTAAAGACCCCTGGTTCCGCCCGGTTGACGTGAAGCTCGGTCCTGACGGTGCGTTATATATAGCCGATTTTTATAACAGTATTATCGGGCACTACGAAGTGCCTTTGGATGATCCGCATCGCGATAAAACCCGCGGTCGTATCTGGAGAATTACGTATAAAGGCCAGCACAACGCCATAAAAGATTGGAGCGCGGCAACTATTGATGAGTTGTTAACCGCTTTGGACATGCAGAATATCTCTGTTAGAATGACAGTGATGGATCAGCTTTCAGATCGTATCGGTACAAAAGCTATTGAACCATTAAAAGCGGTGTTGAATAACAAATCAACAAGCTCATTAAAATATATCCACTCATTATGGATATTACAACGCTTAAATGCGCTGGACGATAATATCATCAAAAAATCAGCTGCAAGCTCAGATACGTTGATTAGGCTGCATACCATGCGCATCCTTTTAGAGCAAAAGCCAAGCGAAACAAATCGCAAGCTGATACTGGCCGGTGTTAAAGATAAAAACCCGCATGTTGAACGCGCAGCTATAGAAGACCTGGTAAATTACCCGGATATGACTTCGCTTGAAGCTATACTTGCGGTTAGGCCATCAATGCCTGCATATGATACTCACCTGATTTATACCGCAAGACTTTGTACTAAAAATCTTTTATTGCATGACGACCTGATGAAACAGGTTGCCGCAAAAGAGTGGAAACAGCAGGATGCAGCTAATATTGCTGACGTGCTGGTTGCGGTGCCATCTGCAGAATCGGCATCGTTCCTGTCGCAGTATATCAGCAAATATCCTATTCCTGGCAATAAATCAATTGTTTATGAGCAAATAGCAGAATTTATTCCTACCAACCAATTAGCTAAGGTTATTGCAGATGCAAGACAAAGAAAAGAAGACGTAGCGGCTGAGTTTGTGACATTTGAAGGGATACAGCAAGGTATAGCAAGACGGGGTGCAAAAGAAACTCCCGAATTGCAACAGTGGGGTGTAGCTATAGCAGAAAATCTGTTAAACAAGTACCCGGCAAGCAGCAATAAACTTAGGCCAGCCGAGCTGACTAAACAAAAATTTGCAATAACAACAGCGGGTACTTATAAAGTAAAAGCGCTTGAGCCGCAATTAAAACAATTTTTAGAGGCGGGATCAAAAGCTAATGTTGATGTTAAAACAGACGCGCTAAGAGCTTTATTGAGTATTGACCCTGAACATAACGCCGATCTGGCCGCACAATTGTTTCAGGATCCGGCTTCCTCTTTAGATTTTAAAATCAAGGTTGCCAACGTGTTGGGCGATTTAACCGGCTCAACAAATTCATCTTTAACCAAGGTGTTAGCAAACGTGAACAAGGTTTTGGCCGATGTGAAAAATGCACCACCTGATCTGCAGTCTGCTATTGTAACTTCGCTGGCCAGCTCTTCTGATGGTAAGGATCTTGTGTTAAACAGAGTTAGGCAGGGGAAAATATTCTCAAGAGTATTGATCGAGCCTAAAGTAGGAGAGAGAATGTTGTTTAATATATCGCCTAAACAAAAAAAGGAATATGATGAGTTAACAGCTAATGTGGAGCCGGTAAATACTGAAAGAAACAAAGCAATTAGTATGATGATGCGCTTATATGACCAGGCGAATACCGGCAACACCTTACCCACAGTGGCTGCCGGACACATGGCCTGGGTGCAAAATTGCTCTCCTTGCCACAGAATTGGTACTGAAGGAGGCAACATAGGCCCGAATCTGGACGGTGTGAGCAAATGGGGCCCTAATGCTTTGGCTACCAAAATAATTGATCCTAATCGTAATATTTCTGAAGCTTTCAGAAACTATACCATTAAACTAAAAGATGGTAAGGTATTGGCCGGATTATATCGCCGTGATGAAGGCGCTATTATGATTTTTGCCGATGCTTCCGGTCAGGAGTTCTCCGTAGCTAAAAATGATATTGCTGAGCGCACAGCATCTAAGTTTACGTTAATGCCTGATAACTTCAGAAACAAACTATCGCAAACTGAATTTAATGCAATTATCAATTTCTTACTAAACCATAAATAGAAAGATGATAAACAGAATCAATATTTCTTGTATTGCCTTGCTGATGCTTAGCGCATCGGCAGGCTATAGCCAGGCAGACAATGCCCAGTTTAAAAAACATACCCTAACCAACGACTTTATCTCTGAAGGCGTAACGGTAGGCGACGTGAACAAAGACGGAAAGTTGGATGTTTTAGCCGGATGTGTCTGGTTTGAAGCACCTGACTGGAAACGTCATCAAATTTTCCCCGATAGGGTATATAATGGCGGTAAAGAGTATAGCAAATCGTTTTTAAACTATGCTATGGATGTTAACCAGGACGGTTGGGTTGATCAGGTAATTATCGGTTTCCCCGGCACCCCCGGCGTTTGGTATGAGAATCCCAAAAACAAAGATGGCTATTGGAAAAGACACGACATCATGAACAGCGTGGGCATTGGTAATGAGTCGCCAAATTTTGTTGATGTTGATGGCGATGGTCGCATAGACATACTTTGTGCCGATATTAATACCCAACAAATGGTGTGGCTAAGCCCGCCCACTAAAAAGGGTGACACCGTTTGGACACGATATCCTATTAGCGCTGTTAAGGCTAATGGTACAGATAAATTTTCGCATGGTTTAGGTTTGGGCGATATAAATGCCGATGGCCGTGCAGACGTTATTATTAAAAGCGGCTGGTATGAAGCGCCGGTTGACAGAAAACAACCTGACTGGACCTTCCATCCGGCCGATCTGGGCGAAGATTGTTCTGAGATGTACGCTTATGATTTTAATGGCGATGGCTTAGTTGATGTAGTTAGTGCATCTGCCCATAAATACGGTATTTGGTGGCATGAACAGGTTAAAGACGCACAAGGAAATATCTCGTGGAAATTGCACGAGATCAGTAAAGATTTTTCTGAAACACACGGTCTGGCATTGGTTGACATGAATGGCGATGGCGCTCCGGATTTAGTTACAGGTAAAAGATTCTTTGCGCATAATGACACCAATACAGATCCCGGGTCGCATGAGCCTGCTGTTTTGTACTGGTTTGAATTTAAACCCGGCAAAGACCCAAGCTGGATACCGCATTTGATTGATGATCAATCTGGAGTTGGCCTGCATGTAGTTATTCGGGATATGAACAAAGACAAAAAGAACGATATCATCATCGGCAATAAAAAGGGAGTGTTCTATTTTGAAAATCTCATGAAAATAAAGAAGAAATAGGGTTCGAAAATATTCTTATAACGACTTTCATTTAATGGGGCGGTCACTCTTGAACAGGTTGACCGCCTTTGTTTTTTATAGCATAAAACAAAGCGATAATGCTGCTCCGGCCATCACCACAAAGGTGATCCATAAAAGTGTCTGTCCGAGCCACCCTGTTTTATGTTTTCCCATAATTTTTCCGTCGGCAGCTATACGCGTAACGATAAAGAGCAGGGGTACAGCAGCCACACCATTTAGTACGGCTGTATAAACCAACGCCTTTACCGGGTCAATGCCGATAAAGTTGATGGTTAGCCCAATTAACGTCGATATGGTGATCACCCCGTAAAAGCCATGAGCACTGCGTAGTTTCATATCCAGGCTCGCGTTCCAGTTAAACGCCTCTGATACCGCATAAGCCGCCGATCCGGATAATACCGGCACTGCCAGCAAACCCAGACCGATAATGCCGATGGAAAAGATAAGCTTAGCCAAAAAACCGGCCTGAGGAAAAGAATGAACCAACGGCTCGAGAGCCTTCGCTGCATCTGAGGCGTTCCGGATATCTTTGATGCCACTATTGTGCAATACGGCGGCGCCAACCAGCAAAATGCTCCAGGTAGTGATTTCTGAAATGATCATGCCCGCAGTATTATCCTGGCGCATGGTCCGGATGTTTTGCCAGTGGATACGCGGTTTGCCATTTTGAATCATTCCTTTAGCCTGTTCTTCTTCCACCTCTTGCGACGCTTCCCAAAAAAACATATAAGGCGTTATAGTGGTGCCGAATACACCGGTAATGATAAAAAGAAAGGCAAAGCTAAACTCAATATGTGGCACAAAGGTGGCTTTTAAAACTGCCGGCCAGTCCTGGTGAACTATAAAAACAGTAATAGGATAGGAAAGTAAAGCCAGGGCCAGCCATTTAAGTATTTTAGAATAGATCTTGTAATTGGTGAATATCTCCAAAATCAAGATGGTGGCCGTGAATACCAACGTCAGAATGACAAAAGGAACGCCGGGCAGCAATAGCTGCGCAGACGCGGCCATTGCGCCAATATCTGCCCCGATATTGATGGTGTTGGCCACCAATACCAGGCCAATAACGCCATACAGTACCGGCTTACTGTAACGTTCTTTAACCACGGCGGCTATGCCTTTTCCGGTTACCAGTCCAATGCGGGCGCAGGCTTCCTGAACGGCTATCATAAAAGGCAGCATGTATAATGCCGTCCAAAGCTGGCCATAGCCAAATTGCGCCCCGGTTTGTGAATAGGTTGCAATGCCTGACGGATCGTCGTCAGCTGCTCCGGTTGTTAGTCCGGGCCCAAGAATATGCAGAAACCTTTGTAAGCGTTTGGGTAGTTTCATAAATTAAACAGGTAGATAACACTAAAATAGCTAAATGTTCTATATAGACGAAACATTGACTATAACGTACAGGCTAATGTGATCACGATCATCTTTTTACCCGGTATATTTTTATTAATTTGTGATACAGCCTTGGTATTAACAAAATCAAAAACTAAAAAATACGGCATGAACTTTTTTAAAGCAAAAACAACCTGGTCAAACGCCGAGTTTATTCCATTAAAGCTATGTATTGCATCAATCTACGTAGTTATAGGCAGTTATTTTCACGACTTTTTCAGCAAGTATTATACCGCTTTATTTATACTGTTTGGTATAACAGTTATTTGGTCGGTTTACCTATGGATAAAAAAAATGGAAAAGGCCCGCTAATTGGTTTTGCAAGGTAGTTGTAATTTCTTTTAGATTAAATAAAATAAAATTTAAAGAAATATATATTATCATTTCGAAAACAATTGACCTAATTTCTTTGTCATCAGGTAAATACCCAAAACAATGGTCGGATATTTACTGTCAATTTTTATAGGTCTTTCCCTGGGGCTAATCGGCGGCGGCGGCTCTATTTTAACCATCCCAATTTTAGTTTATTGCTTTAACGTTGATCCTGTTATAGCATCAACCTACTCACTATTTGTGGTGGGCATTACCAGTATGGCAGGTGCCCTTAGCCATTACCAGAAAGGCAATGTAAATATGGAAGTGGCTGTATTGTTTGGCATTCCGTCTTTGATAGCCGTTTTTATCATGCGCAAATGGGTCATGCCTATGATGCCTCTTCACCTGATCAGCATCGGAGGCCATCAACTTACCAAGCCGGTTCTGCTCATGACAGTTTTTGCCATAATAATGGTTATTGCATCGGTTTCTATGATACGCAAACGAAGGGAGGTGGTAACCGACCACCCTTGTACAAACTATAAGCGGCTTGTTCTTTTAAGCGTCTTTGTCGGCACAATAACCGGTTTTGTGGGTATTGGCGGCGGGTTTATTATTATTCCGTCGTTGATCTTATTTGCGGGCTTGCCGATGAAGAAGGCGGTGGGGACTTCATTAACCATCATGACTATCAGCTCACTCATCGGCGTATTGGGTGATGTAAGCCGCCATGAACCTATTAATTACGCATTCTTGGCCACTTTCTCGGCTTTCGCTGTTGCCGGGATCATCGTAGGTTGTTATCTTACTAAATATATCCATGATGCAAGGTTGAAGCCTGTTTTTGGTTGGTTTGTACTATGCATTGGTGTGGTAGTATTATTTAGCACAATACATAAATGAGCTTATAAAATAAAAGCCCTTCTGCACTCGCTGCATAAGGGCTTTGACTGATCGTATTATAAATGAAGTAAAAAGTACTCAGATTAATAACTGTTAATTAAATAACTCAATATTTCCTTAACGTATAGTGGATTTTCAGGCATGTTCTTTTTTGGAAGTAACTGCAAGTGTGTCGTTAAATTTTTCTAATAGTTTGATATACTTATCCATCCAATAATATACCGCCTCGCTTGAGGGAGTCTCTACCTTGTGTTCATCCAGAAATATATTTTCCTGGACGTTGTCGGATATCTTTGCAAAATCGTTGGGAAATTCGAGCGAAAAATCGTGTCCTATAACAGACCCGAGTTTTAAGATTACATTAATGTGCAGGTTGTTGGTTTCAAACCAGTTGTACAAAGTACGCCGACTGATGTGAAGTTTTCTTGCAATCTCACTAATTCCCATGCTATTGCGTCTGATGATACGTTCTACTACGTGGCCGTAGTGAACATCTGATGATGCCATCAACGATGAATGTGCGTTGAGTCTGAAGGCGGCGGTGTCTAAATCGTGTTGCATACAGAATAGCTTTTTAATTAACAATAATTCTCAATTTAGGGCCAAAATGGAAACAATGTAAATAATGGTTTATGGTTATTGACTTATAATAAATTTACAACTAGAATTGAGGACTTACCTACCTTTAAAAGCCCAATTTATACCTGCTGAGGGCCAATTAATGGCGTTATAAGTTATGTCCTGCAATATTCCGGAAACGTTTTCGCATTTGCCGTCATGAAATTCCGGATAGCCTATTACTCTAACTAACTTCAGATTGCCTTTTGCGCTTATTAATTCTACCTCGATATCGAAATTTACCCCCTTTTCTATAGCGTTTTGCAATGATCTTTCCATCAATATTTTGTTCTCGGCGTCTTTATAAAACTCCTGCAATGAATTTTCATGAGGTTTAAAATAAGCCGGAACCTCTAATATTTCTTTAAGTACATCACTCCATTCTACTTCATTAGTTTTAATGTTGCGTGTCCAGGTGCCTATTCGAGATATTTCACTTGTTTTTCTTAATATCTCAGCTATATGGCGGCCTTGCTCTTCCTTTAATTTGAATGGTGTTATCTCCTCTGTATAGGCCATAATTCCGCCTATTTCACCAGATGAGACTACAAACCATGGTCTTATATCCCAACGAATCCAACCGGGCGAGCCATCGCTTTTTTCAATTAAAGCTTCTTCGTTTTTATCGCATTGTCCCAGCAGACATCTATTGTAAACTTCATAAAACATGAATTCGGTTTGTGGTAATACATCAAAAATATATCTGTCTATCACATCGACTTTTTCCAAACCGTAATCAATTATCCATTTTTTCGATACCGCCAAAATTGATAGGTTTTTGTCAAGCATGGCAATAGCAAGCGGGGCTTGTTCAATAAATGTTTTGTATTGCTCCTCATGCGTTTTATTCATATCAGCCATCAATTGCTCGTTTGATCTTTCATGGAGATACTTGTGATAGCAAACAGAGAAATTGGATGGGTTGGCGAAATTGAACATTAACGCCAACTGGTTTTTATTGTATTTCTTTTCTTTAAGATATTGATCTGCAAGTTCCATTTGCAGGTTTCGATAAAACGAGAATAGCGTATGATTATATTGCTTTTTGAAATCTCTCTTTAATTTTGATTCTGAAATAAAATGTTTTTTTGCGATAGACCTTATTCCCGGAAATTCGCTCAGAAGACATGATTTAAGCGTCACTACAATTTCGCTAAGTTGGCGTTCGTTTAATAACGGAGTGGTGTGTGGCTTAAATAACTCTTTCTCGTCACGTAAATCCCAATTAACCTTGGTCTTTTCATTGATTTGGGCATAAAAGCCAATTATTGTTCCGCCGACTTCATCAGGAGAAAAAACAATTTCAGCTTGTGTAAATTTGCCGTAATGTAAGGTGATCGAAAATGAGGATGTGTGGCCATTCCTGTTTTGCGCAGTACGGAAATAGCTTATAGTTTGCTCATAAGAATCGCCAAGTACTTGGCTGACGTGCATTTTGTCAACCATCATCGGCAAATCCAAGCCTAACCATTCAGCATACGCTTTACTTGCGAATCGGCATATTAAATCTTTATCCCAATATGCCAACATGTCTTTTGCATCAAAAGCAATGTTAAAATCAAATTTCATTGGCAATACATATTATGTGGCAGTATATACATTATTACAAGTATATGTAGGCCAACGGTTTAACCAATAATCTTCATCGGGCTAATGAAGGTGAGAAAATAAAAAAACGCAAAAAATGACTTTAATCACTTTTGGGCGGAAAGATCCATGACTCTGCTATCCAGTTTTTCAAATTCTGAGTTGTTGCTCACAAAGTCCGGTAATACGGTTTTCATTTTGGAGACGATAGGGTCGACATTATTGGACCCGCATAATTTAAGCAGTTCCTGAACAATTTGTTTCATTTCGGTGTGGCAGCAAGGTATGGAAGACGACACCATGATATCCTTGTTATGAGTAGGTAGTGCATTTTCGCCGCAGTTAAGCAGTTCTTCATGCAATTTTTCGCCGGGCCTCAAACCGGTGTAAACAATTTTAATATCCTGATGAGGAGTAAGGCCAGCTAGCTTAATCATGTTTGCCGCCAGATCGGCAATTTTTACGGGCTTTCCCATTTCAAATAGAAATATTTCGCCGCCATGGCCCATGGTTACAGCTTCAAGTACCAATTGTACTGCTTCAGGAATTGTCATGAAAAAGCGGCTGATCTCAGGGTGGGTTACTGTAACAGGCCCGCCTTTTTCAATTTGTGCTTTAAACCGGGGAATAACTGAGCCGTTGGAGCCCAGTACATTGCCGAACCTGGTGGTTATAAACTTAGTTTGTATAGTTGAATCCGGCAGACCATCATCAGCATCCAATTGAGCGTCTGTATAATTCAGAGATTGAATATACATTTCGGCAATCCGTTTAGAAGCCCCCATAACATTAGTTGGCCTGACTGCTTTATCAGTCGAAATCATGATGAATTTTTCGACGTTATGACGAATAGCAATATCTGCCAGTGTTTGAGTACCACCGACGTTAGTTAGAATAGCCTCAGATGGGTTGTTTTCCATCATCGGAACATGCTTATAGGCCGCTGCATGAAAAACCACTTGCGGACTATACCGTTTAAAAATAGCTTCAATGCGGTTGGCGTTTCTGACATCGGCAATAAAAAGCATTATTTTGTGCGCGTGGATGGTTTCGGCCAGTTCCAGCTGCATGTCGTGCAATGGTGTTTCTGCCTGATCGCAAAGTATAATCAATTGCGGATTGTACTGTAAAACCTGCCTTACTATTTCAGACCCGATAGAGCCTGCGGCCCCGGTTACCAATACGCGTTTGCCTGTAATTTCTTTGGTGATATGATCTTTGAAGAAAGAGATCTGTTTGCGGCCAAGTAGGTCTTCAATTTTAAGATCTTTAAATTGCTTTATAGTGGGTTGACCGTTAATCCATTGGTTTGCCGGGGCAACGGTTGAAACTTTGATGCCCAGTTCCATGCAGCGTTGAAAAATGTATTTTTCGCTGTTGGGTATTACATATTCTGATGATATCAATAGTCTTTTAATGCCAAACTGCTCTTTAAGCCCGGCCAGCGCGTTCACAGAATAAACATGGGTTTGTTCAATACATTTATTAATCTTATCAGAATCATCATCAATAAATGCACAAACACGAATCATGATGAGCTTTTGCGCTTCAATAGCTCTTTTAACCAGCAATGATGGCAAGCCGGAACCATAAATCAGCACGTTTTCTTTATCACATTTATGTTCAGCCTCGTTAAGATAGGAGTAAATATTTTTCACAACACCTCTGCTTGTCATCAACAAAGAAATGGATATAAAAATATTAATGATGAATATCTCAGGAGAGGGTTGGGTAAATGGTTTCACAATTGGGATAAACACCAGGTAGCAGGTAATGCAAAAAGCCAGATTGGCAACCATTGTAGCTGTTACGATATACATCAGGTCGCTGGTGTTAGCATACCTGATAATGCGGGTATGTATGCCCATAGCCAGGAACGTCGAAATGATGGTTACTACGTAGATTAATGCATAATAAATATCAAATGCCGAGTACGTGAATTTGCCGGCAAGGAACGACGAAATGAATATAGATGACATAATAGTCAAAGAGTCGACAAGTAGAATCAGCCATTTAGAGTGAATTCTATCATGGAACAACATATTTTTGAAAGATAATATCATGACTTGCTGGTTTAATGGACTTATACTGAGGGCCGTACTTTTACATGCCTTGTCAGGCAGACCGATATAATGGAAAGAAATCTATGTTTGAGTTTTTATCAATTCCCCGTTCTTCAAGCAAAGCGTTGTAAACTGCAGGATTAGCTATATAGCGCCATGTTTTATAGGGCAGATGCAAAGGGGAGAAGGCCGCTTTCCAGGTGAACAGGCTGTCTTCTTTAAAACCGACACCGCCACCAAGATTATAGTATCTCATGCCCAGGCTTTTACCCAGAAGGCAAATTTCGTCTACTAAAAATTTAGAAGGACTGTATTTTCTATATTCATTTCGTGTTCCTATTAGAAATGCTTGTATAACGCCATTAGTAAACGTTACTATGGTACTGGCCATAACAATGTCACCATCGCATACCATCAATATACGCGCATCATATTCATCAGTATTTATTAATTTATCGAAGTGCCTTTCATCAAACAGGTACACCTTGGAGGCGCCCACACGCTGCATATTTTCGAGGTATATGCTGGTGAAAGTTGCAACAGCTTCGGGGCCTTTAGCTTCTTTGACAACAATTCCCTTTTTCCAGGCTTGTTTAATTGTGGGTAGTGTAGAATTTCTATATCCTTTGCGGCGCGTGTCGTCATCTATAGATAGATCCAGCGCCACCGTCAGACCATTATTATGTAATCCTCCAAAGCGGGCAAGGATATTTGTTTGTTGGCAAAAGGGAGTTAACCTGGAAAAAACAGATACAAATTTTCCGTCTGCCAAAAATCTGATAAATTCTTTTTTAAATGCTTCGATAACATTTTCCGGGATACAATGCATAGCCATATTACTTATGGGGCCGGTGTATCCGTAAACAGATGTCAGATCGTAATAGGATGTACCTGGTATGGGGCGTTTAATTAAAGGCAAGCCAATAAACCCCTCATCGCTCTCATAAATGAATAAAAGGGGACTACCTACAGTGTCAAGCGTATGATAATGCCAGGTATGATAAAAATCGTACTCGACAGCTTTGGATACATAGGCGTTCCATTCCAACTTATCATGGATCGATAAAACCTTTGTCATAATGCTCAAGTTTTTAAGAAAACTAGTGGTTATAAGCGTTTAATTCAAAGAATCTTTCTCGCGATAAATGCATGTCTATCAAGCCTTTGTCTTTGCCTGATATTTCAAACCCGGCTTTCTCATATATGGCAAGAGCCGGCACATTAGCCGGATGCACTTTTAAAAAGATGTCTTCCAAACCAATTTGTTCGAAGCCATATTTTGCGGTCAATAGGGTTGCCTGATAGCCTATGCCCTTACCCCAATAAAGTTTATTGCCAATAAATAAATGAAGTTCTGCATGGTGGTCTTTAATATCCAACAATTGCACATTACCTATATAGGTATCTAATTCTTTTACGCAAATAGCAAAACGCTTTTCGTCAGTATGTAATAGTTTTTCGCTAAGCCAATCTTTTTCCTGTTCTTCTGTAATATATCCCACTGCTTTAAAGTTGGTATATTTCCAGACCTGAGTATCGTTTCTCCATAAGTATGACGTATGTGCATCATCTAATGTCAAGGGGCGGATGTACACTGAAATCCTCATAACAATTGCTTTAAAATGTTTAACATTAAGAACATATCCTGCAAATTATAGCGCTGGTCAACAGGTAGCGGAACAAGGTTATGCGCCAGATAATTTTCGAACATGGTTTTAGTTGTCCACTTAAATACATTGGGCCAGTAAGTAGCAACAAATATTTTTTTCTGTATCAGATGAACTTTTAAATACCGGTCATCAAACAAAAAAGGGTAGACAAGCGGAGCAGTATGTTTGCTGATATCTGCATTAAGCAGATTGTATTCTCTTAAATGCCTGTGTAGAAAATTGTAGTTTCTTTCTCGTATTTGAGCGCATTCTTCGTAATCAATACCAGATAATATCCTTCTGGTTAATGAAGACATTATTTTAATATCATTATTTTCTAAGTTTTTATTGTTTTCTATGTAATCATGGTAACCGTATTCTATCCCGCGATCCAGGCTTTTTAGCAAGTGGGATGATCTGGCAAATGATTGATCGACCGGAAATTTTTTGTTAATTTTTCGATTGATCTGCAAATAAGATCCATCAGATACCCCAAAAAATTTTCGGCAGGAATAAAACGTATCCAACCCGGCCAAGGGCTCAGAGAAAAAAGCCTGAGAATTATCGATAATAAGATTCTTTATTTTGATGGAAAGCTCTTTTGCCTGTTCTTGCTTAATCCCAAAATAATTGGTATACAAAAATGCAGCCCCGGGCTCTATTTCAAAATCTATTATTGGATAAAGCGACCTATCGATATGGTAAAATGCATAATCAATACCCAGTTTAACCAAGGGCTCAAGCAAAACCTCGCAGGTAAAATAGGGCAGGTAAAGCTTGGTGTATTTTTTTTGCCTTAAGATATACTCTAACGCGTTCCGACCGGTATTTAATCGAAGCAGGTCCGGATAAAACTCTTGTCCGTTAGACAATTCAAGCCCCAAATACCCACCCATAGGCAGTTGAGCAATATGATTAGATTGCATTGAACTTAGGTTAAATTTAACAATGGACAATTAGATCAGCCCTGATCGCGCTGATACATCCGCAGGTGAGGCGGCTGATAGTATTCGTTCAGGTTTTCCGGAACGCGTGAATTATAACCAACAATCTGCCGTTGGTTTGCAGTTAAATGGTTGCCAAATTCATATCCCAGATATCTCGGGTAGTCAAATTGCTGTTTTATTTGCGGGCGCGTAAATCCAATGGTAAGTGCCCTGCGTGGGGTAAGCAGGTAGTTTTCGCCGGCCGCGTGCCAAATATTTGAATCAAAGAGAATAATGCTGCCTCTGGACGTAATTGCTCTATCGGCCCGTTCAAAAAAATCGTCGTCGTCCGGCTTCTGCTCTTTTTTATGTGAACCCGAAAGGAAATGTGTGGCTCCGTTTAAAACTCCGAAATTATCCAGGGTTACAATCATCTGTATTAATGTCCTGTCGTTAGCTACATAGGTACGTACGTCTCTGTGAACATCGCTCAAATACTGATGCTCCTTTCCGGGATTAAACACTCCATTCATCCCATTCATAATATATTTTCCGCCCAGGAAATAGCTAATTTCTTTGTCGCAGTACATTTGCTCAATAAACTTTAAGGCAAAATTGTCGCGCTCCAGGATATGATGCAAAGTGCCGCTCATATCGGCCATAATGCCATTCTTTTCCTGAATTTTACGCCGCACCTGATATGCAATTTCCAGATCATGGTTTATCTGATCGACAAAATCACCATCAAGGGCATTTTCATAAATTATCCATCCGTAAGAATTAAAAGCAGCTGTAAAATCTGCTAATGTTCTGTTTTGGTATAACACTTTATTTTTCATACAATAAGCGTTTAGATAGCGTTGAGTTAGGCGTTCAACTGCATTATTTTCATCATTTGTTTGTTGATTAAATGCACGTTGAATTTTTTGCTGGCCAGCGCCAGGCTATTGAGCCCGTAGGTTGAAACCGAAGCAGGATTGGTAATGAAGTATTCCATGCGTGCAACCAGCTCCGCCACGTTTTTTACAGGCACTAAAAAGCCATTGGGTTTTTCGTTCATGTTGACGGTTTCTTTACACCCCACCGAGTTGCACGTTATTATTGCACGCCCCATGGCCATAGCTTCTAATAATGATCTGGGGACGCCTTCGCCATAATAAGATGGTAAAACAACCACTGATGATGCTTTAATAAAAGGCCTTACGTCTTCTACCTCTCCATTAAATTGGATGATCTGGCCATATTTTATTTCATCGAATAGTTCTTTGCTGATTGAATCTATGTTTTTATCATAACTGCCAATTAATCTGAATTTTACCCAGGGGTACCGGGCTTTTAGAATTCGCGCGGCTTCATAATATTCAAGTACGCCTTTAGCATTGATCAGCCTGGAAATCATTAAAAAGGTATGGTCATTGGTATCAGCAGGCGTGTATTGATAATGGTCAAGGTCGACACCAGAGCCGTTAACTATAAATATTTTATGCTTGCCTCTTAAAACTTTTTCCCTCAGCAGCGTCAAATAATCGTCCCGATTCTGGAATATGATACGAAGGCGTAAATGACTTCTTAAACTAAATCTTAATAATTTGGCGGTAACCCTGTTAATCAAGGTCTTTTTCTTTTGTGGCGTAAAGTTATACCCCAGCCCTGTGAGCATAGGGGCAATGCATTTTACACCGCAAAGTTTGGCCAGTACCGTGCCGTAAATAATAGGTTTAAAGGTGTAAGGAAAAAAAACATCGGGCCGTAGTTTCCACAGTAATTTAAAAAGCTGAATAATGTACCTGAGATCAGATAACATAGACATGTTACTTCCGTCAAGATGATTTTCATAAACGGTAACGTTTAGGCTTTTTAATTTTTCTCTTACATCCGGGCGCGTAATGACGGGACTAAATACACTTACTTCGTGTATTTTGGCCATCTCTTCAATCAGTTTGCCTCTAAAATCAATCAGCGATTTGGATGAATCGCAGGCAATCAGGATTTTTTTCGTGGTTTGCATAGCGAAAAAGGATAAGTGCCGTCAGCAAGTTAGGCTTGTGACAGAGGGTTAGATTATTAAGAAGACAAGAGAGGGTGTAAGGGTAAAATAGTGGGTAAACGGGTAGAAGTGTAAGTGATAGAATTGATTATACTGATGGCAGATCTGCCAGGAGGATATAGAATTTAAAAATAGCCCGGATCTATGATCCGGACTATTTTTTATTATTATAGCTTAAATTAATTAATTGTTTAATATAGCGCCTGAGCTTTTTTGCACTATAGCCGGCACGTTGGCGGCAGCATCAAGAATTGAGCTGTAGCTGTATTCTGGTACCCAGGTAGACAATGCAGTAGTAATATCGTTGGCACCGCAATTTTGATAAACATTGGTGTTAACGCCACTGAAGTATCCCGGAGGGTCGCCTGCTAAATTAGTTGAAAGCGGTTTGGCGCAGCCTGAAAAGTATTCGTTATCTGTTCGTATTATTCCGTTGGCTCTTGCACCCAATGAGTATCCACCATTGTTTAAATGGTAGTTGTCGAACATATGGACACGGCCATAATTCATATCAGGTTCGCGCTCGCTAACGTTATACCAGAAGTTGTGGTGCAAAGTTACGTGCAAGTGACCAATATCTTCTGTGTTGTCAAGACCACCACTAATCAGGAAAGAAAGATTAGTATCATGAAACCTGCTCCAGGATACAGTGATAAAGTCTGAAGCCCGGGTAATAGTGATATCCTTTCCCCAGTATGCCCAGCCATGGTTGCGGTCTGTCGCAAAATCACAGTGGTCAACCCAAACATGAGTAGTCGAAAATTTCATCATAATAGCAGCATCAGTTACATAGTTTCTAAAGGTGATATTTTGGATGATGATATTGTTAACTGTAAACAGGTACAAAGAAACCCCGGTAATGCTTGCACCCGGCTTTCCGATAATTGATTTGTTAGATGAAACGTATACCGGATCATCGCCAGATCCTTGTATTGCGCCGCTTACATAAACAATTTTGGCGTCAGAGCCAGATACGGCTGCTTTCAGGTCGGCTAAACTTGATACTGTCACAGTAGTTCCTCCGGCACCGCCTGTTGTCGTCCCATTATACATGGCATAACCCATCAGTGCCGAGCTCACACCGGTTGTAGTAGCAGACGCAGATCCGGTGGCTGTAGTTGTAGTAGCCGGTGGGGTAGTAGTAGTACCAGCAGGGGCTGTTGTAGACGTACTTGATGCTGTGCCCATGGTATAAGTATATACTCTACCATTGGTTGCAGGATTAGTATTGTCTGAAGCCGAGAAGTATAAAGTAGTACCCCAATGACTAAATCTGCCTTTACCGTAATCGCGAATGTCTTGATGCACTGAGTGAGCAGGGCCTAATTCAACACCATTTTCATATAGGTGCATGGTTGAACTTGTGGGCGATGTATTAGAATCGCCGCTGACTGGTAACGGATAGTTAATGTGATATGCATAACCGCCATCCGAGCGTAAGCCGGTTAAATTGATTGTACCGCTTGAATTTGACGATGCGAAGGACGATTCTGCCGCTGCGGCCGCTACAGAGTCAGCACCAGGGTTACTTTCCTTTTTACAACTTGCGCTATAAAGTAATGTTGTAAGGGCCAGGAATAAGATCACGTAATTGATTTTTCTTTTGTTTTTTTCCATATATTTTTTGTTTACGCTTCAAACGGAGGGGGGCTCGTCTGATTATCGTTACAAACACATGGAAAAAATATACCAATATTAAAAACGGTTCAAAAAGTACTGTGAAATGCTGGAAATATAAAAATGTGTAAAGGCAATGTGTGAAGTAGGTGTGAAATGTCTTTACACTTAATGACATTTCTATGACATTAGGCCGGTGTTAAGCTTTTAACATTCCGAAAACTTTTAGCTAAGTAAAACGTTTTATACCACTTAACAAAACGCGAAACACCAGTTTCTACAGATATCCTGGGTCTGTATTTCAGCTTTTCTTCCAGGTATGACAGGCTTGCGTAGGTGCCTTTTACATCGCCTTCCTGCATAGGCAAGTATCTTTTTATAGCTGTATGCCCTGTCTGCCTTTCAATTTCTCTTATAAAAGTCATTAAATTAACCGGTGCGCCTCTGCCAATATTAAAAATTCTGAAAGGGGCCTGTGAACTGGCTGGGTCGGGCTTTGTGGCGTCCCAATCGGTATTTGCGGTTGCCGGTTCGTCAATTACATGCACAATACCATCAACTATATCATCTATATAGGTGAAATCGCGCATCATCTCGCCGTTATTGAATACATCAATAGCTTTTCCTTCCAGTATGGCTTTTGTAAATATAAAAAGCGCCATATCCGGCCTTCCCCAAGGTCCATAAACAGTAAAGAAACGTAACCCGGTGGTTTTAATGTTGAACAGATGGCTGTAAACATGCGCCATCATTTCATTTGATTTTTTGGATGCAGCGTAAAGCGAAACCGGATGATCTGCAATATCGTGCTCACTGAACGGCATTTTCTTATCTAGCCCATAAACACTTGAGGAACTGGCATATACCAAGTGGCCGATTTTGAAATTACGGCAACACTCCAGTATATTAAGAAAGCCGCTGATGTTTGAATCAATATAAGCTTCGGGATTTGTTAAACTATAACGTACACCGGCCTGGGCAGCCAAGTTACACACGGCGTCAAACCTATATACTTTGAAATATTTCTCTAAGCAGGCCTTATCCAAAAGATCGAGCTTGATAAAAGTATAGTTTTTATGCTTAGTGCTGATAACAGGTTTATCATAAGCGATTTTTTCCCTGTTTATACCTGTTTGTTCCAAGCGTGCTAACTTCAGGTTTGTATCATAGTAATCATTCAGATTGTCTATGCCTACAACGGTATCGCCTCGTTTCAGCAACTGTTTGGCCAAATGATAGCCTATGAAACCAGCGGTTCCGGTAACTAAAATTTTCATATAGCTAAAAATTAAGTGTTTAGTGGAGTTAAGTGGAATTGGTGCCATAAAACAGAAAGCATAAAATGTGCTTTCTGCTTCATGGACTTTAATAATGTATATGCCATCTCTTTTTGATGATGGCATTATAAACATTAGTTAGTTTTATAGGTGTACTTACGGCCGTTTGATAATGGGTTGGTATTATCAGAGCTTGAGAAAATCAGCTCATTGCCCCAATGACTAAACTGGCCCAACCCATATTTGCGGATATCGTCATGGTTTGAATGTGCGGGCCCAAGTTCTACACCGTTCTCAAACAGACGTAATGTTGACAGGGTTCTCTCTGTTTGAGAATCGCCCGGTATCGGAAAATCATAGCTCAGTTTGTAAGCGAAACCGCTATCGCTTTTCAGGCCGATTAAATTAAGGGTTTGAGCAGCAGTATCCGGAGCCTTTTTGGGCTCAAGTTCTACTTTTTTACAATTTGTACAAAGGCTCATTACGAAAAGAGCAAACACCGCTATGCATATCGACATTGGCAGTTTGTTTTGGACTAAAGTTTTCATAGGTTCAAAATTTAAAGTGAAAAATTGGTTGTTATTTATTGTTGGAAATAGAGATATCATTCAAGCTTCTGATTATAGCTTTTGTGAAGCCTGACGGTGAACGATTTTTAAGATAATTTACTCTGGGATGCCGTTTATTACTATAATTACGGCTTAGTGCAACCCTTAATTGAGTTGCCAGGCTGCCGGCATCGTTTGTCTTTGCTTTTAATATGCCGGGGATGTCTTCTATGCCGCCGGCGCAAACCGTTGATACTACACAATTATTTAAGGTCATCATTTGCAGTAGGACATTTGGAAATCCTTCTTTAACTGATGATACCACGCATACACAAGCATGTTTAAAATAAGCCAGAACATTTGGCGACCATCCTTTTAAAATAATCTTGTGTTCAAGGCCGTAAAGATGGATGAGCTTGTTTAAGGTCCCGCTTTCAGGGCCTTGTCCAAAAATTAGCAGCTTTAACTGCGGGTGCTCTTTTTCCAGATGGCTGAAGGCGTTTATTAATACATTAAACCCTTTTTCAGGGATTAACCTGCCGGCAGCGCATATATAATTAGTGTCTGTTATATCTGTATCATTAATCTGGGTTTCTCCATGCAGTGTAACCCGTTCTACGTCTATAGGATTTTCCAATACTATTACCCGCTTTGGCTCAATGACTTGCACGTTTTTTAAAAAAACGTCACGCATTTCCTGAGTTTGGCATACAACCAGATCTACAGACGGATATCCAATTCTGTAGAATACTTTATAACAAAACCTCTTTAATCCTGTATATCGGCTAAATACATTGGTACACTCGCGTACAACAACCTGCCCTTTAACCAAGCCCATCTTTTTTAGAAAACCGATATAAGCATTTAATATAGGGTGAGTGGTTATTATTACGGTATATAAGGTATGCTTCAGCAAAAACGGAAGTCTTAAAGCCCCTAATACCATGCTTTTTTTTGACAGGATCTTTGCTGCCTGATCTTTCGGAATGTCTAGCCCAGCATTGGCTGCTTCCTTTAAAAATAGGATAGGAGATGCGCTGGCAACCGCGGCCATCAATAACACATTTTCGGCACCATTGGCCTGGTTTGTCATGGAGACAAATAACATATTGGACGATGCTTTAAGCATGATCTTTTTAGGTTTGCAGTTTCTTAACTAATTTTTTAAGCGGATTCAATAGGCTAAAAACAGGGCGTTTACCATCAATAATCATCATGTCGCCTGTAAAATTGAGGGTGTGCAGCCCGCGGGGATAACGCCGCATTGGATTAATCTCTGTTACCGGTATAAAGCTAAAGATGCGTTCATCCAGGCTAATAATTTCGCTTACAATAATAGAGCCCCCATAGTTTTTTTCTGGGTTTTGGCTGGGCCGATATAGTTTTTGCCCAACTATAAAAAGATTTCCTGCCGACCTGCCGATATACTCAGGTACAGCAATTGGATTCATGGAGTGAGCGTTGAATGGCGCGTCTAAAGTTTCAGCATAAAATATATATAACTGGTTATTGGTACCCGCCTTACTTGTAAAAAGCCAGTACCTGTTTTTATGAAATACCAATGAGCTATCAACAAAAGCTTCGCCCTTAATAAGTACGCGTATTTTTATAACATGATCTATATGATCTGTATCAATGCGGTAAAGCGCAACCTCTTTAGCTGCCGAGGTTTCGGGGATGCAATAAGTTACCTCAGAATGTTTAAAGATGCAAGGGTACGACAGATGCATTTTTCCATTTGGCAAGCCTTGAACAAGCCTTTTTTTTTCAAAGTTTAACTCGTTGGTCACCATGATTTTGCCTTTGGCGGTCCAAAGGTTAAGTTCTTCATAGTAGAGGCATAGTTTGTCGTTTATCACCGCTACAAATGGATCTGCCGCGTAGTCAGCATCCGGCTCTTTCAGCCAATTTACCTTTTCAGTGATCTGTCTTGATTTAATGAAACTATCTGCCGATTGGTAAACGTACCCGATATTCCATTTGTCTATCACAAACAGCTTCCTGACAATGATGCTTAAAAAACTGAAGAAGGTCATAGTTTAAATAGGTGTTTTAAAAATAGGCCCGCTGCAGCCACCAGGGGGCAGTAGTCTGTTTCTGCCAGTAGCGCTCCGCCAAAGCAGTCTTTAAATTGGTTTATCCGCATTAGTGCGACGTCATTAGTGCCTGGCGCATATCCGCCCAGGTCATAAACTGAAAAGCCTTCGTTTTTGAAAAAAAGCAGGTCTTTTAAATGCAATAGCCGGTTTGCGCGCCCAATAGTTGCTTTAATTTGAGCATCATGTTCTTTACGAAAAAGGGATGCAGAATGCAGTAATCTAACCCTTTGTATGGTGCGGTCGGCCAGATAGACATGCATAACCAATTTATGCGAATTGTATACAGCATAAGTAATAACCAGGTTTGCTCTATAACGGTCTAAGCTGGTCTGACTAATGGTGGCTAAATTTTTTGTTTCAGCAAATTCATTATATATTTCTATAAATTCTTCAATGCTGCCATCGGTATAGGTTTCAACGCCGTCTTTAGTGGCTCGCCTTATTTCGTATGATGTATTACGGTCAAAACCAGCCTCAATTGCCTCCTGCGATTGTTGCAGGTTTATAGTTTTGGTAAAAAAGGGTTTTCTGACGTAGCCCGGAGCAAATTCCTTACTTAAACTTTGTTTATAATAACTGTTCAGGAAATTCCATTTTCCGGGTCTGGATGCAAACCAAATAACCTTAATGGGCGCAATTTTCAGCACCTTTGTTTCTGTTTCTATCATGTTATTAATCAGGGATTGATAACTGAAAATGCTGATTTTGCTGCCATTGCTTAAAAACCAACAGCTTCCATATTTGAACTGACCGGTTATATTTACCGGACATGTGTTCCTGAATCATGGATACTACTTCTGCAACGTTAACTCCGGGTATATCTTTCAAGGATGAAACTGAAAGCTCATCTAATACATATTCTTTTAATTCGTTTCTAAACCAGTGTCTTATGGGTAAAGAAAAGCCGCGTTTGGGCCTGTCAAAATACTGCGACGGTATATGGTGGTACAGCATATCTTTTAAAATCCGTTTTTGATTATGCGTTTTAAATTTGAAATCTGCGGGCAATTGCTGGGCAAAGTTTATTACCCGGTAATCCATAAGCGGGGCGCGGGCTTCTATAGCAAATGCCATGGTAGCTCTGTCAACTTTTGTATTGATATCGCCGTTGAGGTATGTTTTGATATCAAAGGCCGACATCTTTTGTAAAAAACTAAGACCTTTTTTAGACCACACATCCATGTACGGAACTGCCAGTCCAACTTCCGGATTATCCAGCCATTTGTAGTTCAATCCGCCTAACATGAGTGCATAAAGAGCTGCCGCATCTGTAGTGCAAAGCCCTTGTGCAATGCGCTGAACTTTATCATTAGCGGATAAACTCAAAGCAGACGAAACCAATTTTCTTGTCCAAAGTGGATACTTAAACAGAAGGTCTGCGTGGTTAAGCCATCTATATCGGGTGTAACCCATAAAGCTCTCATCTCCGCCATCGCCGGTAAGCGCAACAGTCACCAGCTTTTTGGTATATTTACTCAATAGTAAAGAGGGGATAGCGCTTGAGTCGGCAAAGGGTTCATCGTAATAATTCCCAAAATCTTGTATTAGGGATATCCCTTCAGAAGCATCGCAAACTACCGTGTGATGATCTGTATGCAAATAATTTGCTACTCCGGCTGCGTAACCACTCTCGTCAAAATCTTTATTGGTAAATTTTACGCTGAAAGTTTTAAGCTTAGAAACGTGTTTAGTAGCAATTGCGGCAACTAAAGAAGAGTCAATACCTCCTGATAGGAATACACCTAAACTAACATCTGCACGCAAGCGAATTTTTACGGCGTCGTCTAATAACCGCATCAAGCTGTTTTTAGCATGCTCGTAATTGCCGGAGAAATGGCCGGTATTTTCGACATCCACGTCCCAGTACTGCTTTATGGTCAATACATCTTTATCAATGTTATACCGGAACAAGTGTCCGGCCGGTATTTTTTTTATTTCACGCCATGCAGAATACGGCTCGGGCACATATCCCCATACAAAGTAGCGATGGATGGCGTTAATATCGGGAGTCAGGTTTTTATCTCTTGCCAACGCGGCCGGCTGACTGGCAAATTCAAATTCGTTCGCAGCGTGACGATAATAGAAAGGCTTTTTCCCAATGCGGTCCCTGGCACCAAAAAGCGAATTGGATAGGCTGTCATAAATAACAAAGGCAAACATGCCATTCAGATATTCTACGCATCTATCGCCATAAGCCAGATATGCTGCTGCAATAACCTCTGTGTCAGAATCTGTCGAAAAGTTATAACCAATTTTAATCAAGCTAGCTCTTAACGACAAATAATTGTAGATCTCGCCGTTAAATACTATCGTCAGATGTTTATAACTTAAAGGTTGATTAGAACGCTTGTCCAAATCTACAATGGCCAATCGGTTATGTCCCATTGTTACACGTCCGATACGACGTAGGTCTGAATAATCAGGCCCGCGAAAACGCGTTAAGTTTAACTTGGCAATAATATCCTGATCAGGATAAATGCCTGTGGTTCCGTATATACCGCACATATCTAGTTTAATAAATGCTTATACATTTGCCCTATGTGGTTGAGGGAAAACCGGTTCAATGTATCGGCTTTTATGGCTTCATGATCCCATGAGCTATTACAAGCTTTAATGATACCGTCCCTTAAACCATTCATATCGTCCTGTTTAAGAATGTAGCCGTTAAATCCCGGTTTAATCATTACATCTGTACCGCCAACCTCAAAGGTTACCACCGGGGTGCCAACTGCAAGAGCTTCCAGAATTACATTTGGAAAGCCTTCTGTAAATGATGTCATAACCAGTAGCTTATTGTTGGCTAATAAATCAGGAATATTGGTAACCTTTCCCAGAAAGGTTACTCTTGCTTCCAGTTCATGCGCCGATACATATTGAGTTAGCGCATTTAATAGTACGCCCTCGCCGGCAATGCTAAGCCGGTAATTGGAGGGCAATAACTCCATTACTTCCAAAAGTCTGAATATGCCTTTCTCCGGACTAAGGCGCCCTACCGCTACAATGTGTTGGATATTTGAGGCTTTTTCTAAGTTCGTGTGCTCAGGATAGACATTTACAGGGTTTGGAATTACTTTTAACTTTTTACCCTGCAAGCCATATAACTTTGATGTTGATAGCAGCATTTCCTGAGTTTGACAGATAATCATATCAAAGCGTCTTAATAACAGATAGTTAAACAGATTATAAAAGCGGGCCTTAAATCCGTAAAAATTTTTCATTTGCATAGGGTTGTTTGAAGCCCTTGCAATCAATTTGGGGATAGGAACAAATAATGTCACAAATGCGGTGAGCAGGTTAATGTGGTCGGTAGTTGAAAAAACGGCAAAAGGTCTAGCCTTACGCAGTATCTTTAAAAGCTTAAAAAATGATCTCGATGCTTTTCGCGTTTTCAGATCTATAAATTTTACGCCCGGTACATCCACAGAAAAACACTGATGGGTACCGTCAAAAAAGACAACGTATACGTCAAAGTTTTTCTGGGCAAAGTATTGCGACATTAACCAATAAACCCGCTCTGAGCCTCCTGCGCCCAATGAGCTCACAATGAAAAAAATCTTTTTCATTTTAAATACTAAGTTCAGTTAATGTATAAGCCGGGATATGCAGCTCCTGTAATTGTTTACGATCTGATGATCGGGTTTTTCTTAGCAGGTGCAGCAAACAGAAAAAGAAAAAGACAGATGGCCCATCGGCGTTTAATATCCAGGCGTTATGTGAAAGGGCGTTGATCGATAACGCCAGAAATGCCCCAAACACGGCCAAAAGCAAAGGGTCATATTCTTCGGGCCGTTTTATTAATCTGACTCCTACCAGCATCAAAGGCGCATATAACATAAGTAACAGCGCTGATCCAAGGATTGGGCCCAGGTAGGTAATAAACATCAAATAAGCATTATGTGATGTAAGACCAGACGGAAAGGTTGGGTTTTTGTAAACCACATCTTCCCATTTTTTATTGTAAAATATTAGGCCCAGAGGATAATCGGCAATGATCTTTAAATTTTCGGCAGAAAGATCTGTCCGTTTAAAATCATTGGCCTCTTTGGCCTCATTTTTTGAAAGTATGTTGTCTTTGCCGCCAAAATTATTGTCGGCTGCATAGTTGGTGACAACAATTGTAAAAGCAACAATTGCTACCAGGAGGAGCACTCCTTTAAAGCGAAATGCAGCCATAATGTATGCTGTTGATACAGCAGAAAAGCAAACAAATGCAGAGCGGTTCATTCCTAAATAAAGACAGGTGAGACATATTGCAAAGCCGGCCAATTGTATAAAAAAGTGCCTGCGATATGCCAGGATTAATAAAAAGATAAAAGTTGTAAACGATACTACCTGGTAGCCAAATGTAAATTGAGTAACTGCTATACCGGCAGGGCTTTGTTTTACCTTTTCGCCAAGCAATGTACTCCTAAGTGGATCAATGGTGCCCGGAATAGAATGGTCAAGCACCATGATAAGCATAGAGAAACATAGCAGTACTATAAAAATGGCTATGCTTGTATGCAGGCGTTTTTTACTATCGCCAATAAAATAATTGAAATACAGAAAGCAAGCACAAATTATAATAGCTGTGGCAAAAAAACCTTTAAAATCATTCATGCCAACAACGTTATAAAGAAACACACACACCAAGCAAAGTATCAGCTCGTTACGGTAGGCAAACCGGTTAACCGAAGGGCTCTTAAACAATAGCAGCGGAAACACGGTAACAACAGCAGGGAACTTTAACGCATCAGGCATAAACAGGCTAAAAGCCAGGGTATACAGATATGCCGTCATTAGGGCCAATAACAATGCTTTTTTTAACATCGCGGTAATTGTTTAATGCTAATTGATGACACAGCGTTTCAGCGTCTGTGCAATTACTGCCAGGTCTTTCCCAAAGCTGCGCTGATTAATATAGTTGAGGCTTTGTTTAATTTTTAGCGGCATTATTTCTTTGATATAGGTCCCCTCCGGATCAGGAGCGGCATTCAGCAAATCGCTTTCATTAAAATGATTAATTGAAGCGTAGTCTGTTATGCCCGGTTTTACATTAAGTACTTTTGATTGTTCTGCCGAGTAAAGATTTACATATTTTTCTACTTCCGGCCTTGGTCCAACAAGGCTCATGTCGCCTATCAATACGTTGAACAGTTGGGGCAATTCATCAATTTTATACTTACGCAACCAAAATCCTGTTGCAGTAACCCGGCTATCACGTTGCCCAATAGTTAGCTGACCACATTTTTCGGCATCGACACGCATAGTCCTGAACTTGTATATATGGAACATGCGTTTGTTTTGACCCACCCGCGTCTGCTTAAAGAAGATACCACCAGGCGAATCGATTGCAATTAAAACCGCAATAACCGGCAGCAATGGCAGCAAGATCAATATACAGCACAGGGCAGCTGTAAAATCAAAAATCCTTTTTAGTAACATGTTAACGGGCATTTACTGATACAGGAATTGATTTTCTCCTGATAATTTTGGGGTGCGAAACCCGAAGTTGATTTTCAACAGCATCAATAACTGATTTGATGATAAAGTCTGTTTCTTCATCAGATAATTGCGGATATATCGGCAGCGAAATTTCGGTTGAATACAGCAGATAAGACTTCGGAGAGTTATCCATACGATATCCAAGCATTTTAAAATAAGTTAGCAGGGGCAGTGGTATAAAATGAACATTAACTGCCACGCCCTGCAGGGTTATATCGTCGATAATCAAGTCGCGCTGTTGCTCTGTAATATTTTTTATCCGTAGCGGGAAAAAATGATAAGAAGATTCCCGATGCAGATCAGTGAGTGGAGGGGCGATAAACCATTTCTTTGCAGCAAATGCATTTTGGTATTTAAGCGCGATATTTTTACGCAATGGCAGTAGTTGTTGTGTGTACTGTCTAAGTTGTGCCAACCCGATAGCTGCACAAATATCAGGCATGTTTATTTTCAATCCCTGAAATAAAATGTCATATTTCCAGCCCTGGCCGTGATATTTAGCAAAGGCATCTTTATTTTGGCCGTTAAGTGTGTACAATTTCAAATAACGGCGTTCTTCTTCCATATTAAACCGGTCCGGAAGGTTAAGGCAAATACAGCCACCTTCGGCAGTTGTTATGTTTTTTACTGCGTGGAAAGAATAAATAGCGACATCGCTTTTTAATGCGGCAGGCTGTCCGTCAATAGTGGCCCCGAGCGAATGTGCGGCATCTGCTATCAGTAAGATACGGCCAAGTAAACGTTGCTTTTCAGATTCAGGCTTGAATAGCTTAGTGATGGCCGGGTCATGTATGATCTTGTTTAACATCGCATAATTACAGGGCCACCCGGCAATATCTACCGCCAAAATAGCCTTGGTTCTTGGGGTTATAGCCTTTATGATTGCTTTGGCAGAAACACAAAAATCATCTTCAATGTCCACCATCACCGGGATAGCACCGCAGTGCAAAACACTCAGCGCCGTTGCACAATAAGTATATGCCGGCACAATTACTTCGTCACCTCTTTTTATGCCGAACCATTTTTGCATCAATATGGCACCCGATGTCCATGAATTAACGCATATGGCTGCCTTTGAAGATGTGAAGTTTTGCATCTCGTTTTCTAATGCAGTAACTTTTGGCCCTGTGGTGATCCATTTAGATTGCAAAGTATCCATTACTTCGTCAATCACCGCCTGGTCAATAAACGGAGGAGCGAAAGAAATTTTCATATTTTTGAACGATTAGGATTTATAATAAACTGAAATATTGGCGCCTCGCCATATTGATTTTACAAGTTCACTGAGCCATCTTTTATAGATCAGATATTTTTCAGCGATCATTTGCCCGAACCGGTAGGGACGGTAATGGAGGTCGTTTGGTGAAATAAAGTCTTTATGATGGTTGGTTATGAATTCTTTTAAGTGATTAAATGAATCATCTGTACAAGTTTCGGGGTGATAATTGAAGGTCCAAACCCCATCGCCCTGCTGCTGAGCCTCATTTTGCTGAACCGGCAACCAGTCAAAACCCATCCGCCTGTAAGGAAAGGATAACAAACCCTCGCTGATGATGGTTATTCTGGCAGCTCTTTTTAGCGCTTTCAGCGTATTATAATCAAGTGAGTGTGCCGGTGCTATGAATATTTTTACATCTATATCTTCATCATCAAACATTCTGGTAGCGGCTGCAAGTTTCTTACTTTGGATGTTTAACGGTAACCCCGCAAATTCAGACCGTTTATTGAATTTGAATATCCCTGGGTTTTTGCTGATATATAAATGATCATATCCGTGCATTCCAATCATATATCCTGATGATTGTAGGCGCCTAAGTAACTCCCAATAATTGGGGTTATAAGGGCCGCAATTCATCAATTTTGGATCTTTATTTGCCGGGATTGCGGCTATAATTGGTTTAATTTCGTATTGATCAAATAAATTAAAAAAACGCTCCCATTTTTCGAGATTGCTATAGTGACATAAATCGTCGAGCCTGATGATGTATTGTGGCATATCTAAATAAAGCATTGGAAAGTGGGGGTTAAACAAGTGCCTGCGGATGTGTACCGAAAATGGTTTGTTGCCACAGGTTTGTAATATGACCTGCGCTATTTGTTTGATTAATCAGCAATGCATTGTGCTGCAGGTTGTTCTTTAATGTTTCATTTGCCAAAACATCGGTCATGCCGTCGGCCAACGCATTCAGATCGTTTTGCCGAACCAGCAAACCGTTATGTCCGTCCTTTATGATTTCGCGTGGACCGTAATCGCAGTCGACGGCTACACAGGCGCAGCCAAAGCTCATGGCTTCAACCAGCGCGTTAGGATAGCCTTCATTTCTTGAGGGTAGCACAAATAACTCAGCCTGCGCATAGTAATCCTGGATATTACTTTTGATGCCGGTAAAAAAAACGCGACCATCTAATCCTAGATCATGGCATTGTGCTTCAAGAGCTGCTCTTTCTTCTCCATCGCCAACGATAAGCAAATCAATGTCGGGGTTCTGTAATAAGGCAAAGGCATTGATCAAAATGTCAAAACCCTTTACAAAAGCTAGCCGCCCAACCCCAAGCACATATTTGCGTGGGTGTACCGGTATTGTAGCTGGTTGTTGAAATCGTGTCACCGCATTAGGAATTTGCCGTATGTTTTTGAGTTTTTTAAACTGTGGTATTTTAACCAGGTATTCGCCAACGTTTGCCGCACTTACCACTACCGCGCCGGCTTTTTTATAAAGATATCCGAGCATTTCTTTTTGCCATTTACTGAGTTCTTGTACAACTCTTTGTGGCGATGTCCGCTCTGAAACAACGTACGGTGTGTTGGTTAAAATACAAATTATACCTGTCCAAAAATTAGCCGATGTAATAAATGATACTACCCGGTATGGTTTTTTTGTAAGGGTTAATTGCATTAATTTACTGAAGGTTAACCATGCGTAATAAATCCTGGCTGTCCGGCTGTTTTTGCGTCGGTTAGTAAGGTAACGAATGATAACCCGCTCATCAACCGGGTAAGCCGGTTCGGTACTGTTTAAAGAAATCAGTATTACTTTGTGGCGTTTAGCCAAATAATTAGCCAGGTTAATCATTACACGCTCGGCACCGCCATTACCTAAAGTTGGAATTACAAAAAACAAACAACGTTTTTTTGCAGCATTATGATGACTCATCATTGCTTAACCTTTTAAGTTAGATATTTAATGGTTTTTTGTATACCTATTTGAAATCTTTGTTTCAGATTTCAAACGGGATACTGTGTCTGATGATCATCAGTTCTTCACGGCCCGATGGGCTAATTTTGACGTGATATGCGGAATAATATCGTGGTTGAAGGATGGTGTTAAAGGAGCTTTCAATTTTCCGAATCGCTGTGTACGCAGTAATATCCGGCAAATAAGATCAAGTTCAGCTGTAGTGAGCGTATGATAAAGAGGAAGGCATAATATCCTTGCCGCAATTGAATCGCAAACTGGCATAGCCACCTGATCCACATAGGGTAGGGATGACAACGACGGATAGAAATATCGCCGGCTATAAATTTGTTCTAATTCAAGCGCATCTTTACTTTCCATCATCAATGCTTCAGTTTCAAAAATTACCGGGAAGTATGCATAATTATAATCTTCCGGATAATCTATGTGTTGGAACGCCACATCAAGCCCTTTCAATCGAATTTTATATTGCTGGTAAAGATACCGGCGTCTTTGCAATATCTTATCTACATGTTTTAAATTACAAAGCCCCATGGCTGCGTGAAATTCACTGTTTTTTGCATTAACGCCTACTTCAGAAAAGGTATCGATACCTGAATATCCAAAGGCGCGCATTAAGGCCATTTTTTTAAGCAATTCAGGGCATTTGGTAATTACAGCACCACCTTCAATAGTATGATAAAGCTTAGTAGAATGGAAGCTTACCGTGCTGATATCGCCATATTCAAATATCGACCGGCCTTTGTACCGAACGCCGAAGCAATGTGCGGCATCAAAAATTACTTTAAGGCCATGTTTTGTTGCAATGTGCTGTATGGCTTCAATATCACATGGATTGCCAAACACATGGGTTGCTACAATAGCTGTTGTACGTGCGGTTATGGCCGCTTCTATCTTTCCCGCATCGATGTTAAGCGTATACGGATCAATATCTACAAATACAGGCTTGCATCCCTGCCATGCAATAGCGCTTGTGGTGGCGACAAAAGAAAATGGTGTGGTAATAACTTCGCCGTCCAAATCAAGCGCTTTAATAGCAAGCTGCAACGCCAGGGTGCCATTGGATAAAAACAATAGGTATTTTAAATCCAGGAATTCTTTTAACTGAAGTTCAAGCGAGTTTACGAGTGGCCCGTTATTGGTGAGCCATTGGCGTACCCAAATACCTTTTATATAATCTCTAAATTCTTTTTCTGCTGGGAGAAAAGGTTTTGTTACAGGTATCATCTTTTTAAAATTAACTGGTTGAAATCATTTAGGGCGGTTGATTTGCTGAAAAAATTGGCACCGCCATAGAAAACTATAAACATTATGATTGTTATGCTGATTTGCATAATAGAGCTATCAATATGAATGAAAAGTCGCACCGTAAGCCAGTTGCATAATAAGCCGCATAGGGTGGTAGTTATAATAATGGGCATTATATCAGCCAGCTGCTCTTTGACTGGGTATGCTATTAACCGCCCCGTGTAAAACGAGTTGAGGTAATAGGAGATGAGGTTAAAGAATAACTGAAAATACAACAATCCGTATATGCCGTAAGATATGCTTAGAAAAACGCCGGTTATACTTATTATTTTTTTTACGGTCTCTATTTTTAAAAACAAAGCGGGTTGCCCCATCACTTTCAGCACATTGAGGTTATAAGAGTGAAGCGGATACATTACGCCACTAATACAAAGCAATTTAAAATATGGCACAGCGGCCATCCATTTAGTTGAAAGCAGCAGATCAAATAGTGGAGTAGCAATCAGCGCTAATAAGACGAGTGCGGGTGCATTCCAAAACATGACTTGTTGCATTAGTTTTTTGTACATAACCTTAAGCTGAGCCGCATTTTGCGATACCTGTGCAAACAGCGGATAGGTAGCCTTATTAATAGCAGCAGATATGTTACTTATAGGCAGCTGGCTAATAGAGTCAGCCCGACTATAGAGACCTAGCTGACCGGCGGAAAAAAATTTTCCGATAATAATAAGATACAAATTTTGGTATGCCGTATCTAATAAACCTGATGCTGTGATTTTATAGCCGAAATTAAAATGATTTTTGAATGCGGTTTTGTCAAACACCAGTGTCGGTCGCCATGATGAATAGATCCAATGCAGAGCAGTTGACAGAAACGAATTACACAAATACATGGCAACTATACTCCAGACGCCATAGCCTTCTTCGGCCATCCAGATGCCAATTATTCCGCCGAATACCGACGCCGGAATCTGGATATTGGTTTGCTTTTTAAAATTCATCTCCTTGGTAAGTAAGGTGTTTTGAATGCCAAAGAAGCCATTGGAGATAAAGATCAGTCCGTAAACCCGTGCAACAGGTACCAGGATTGGCTGATTATAAAACGAAGCAATTAAAGGCGCTGCGAAAAACAGCATAGCGTACAATACAATACTACCAGCCAGGTTAAAATAAAATACAGTAGATAGTTCTTTATCAGTAGCCTGGCTTGTACGGATAAGTGAGGACGTCAGTCCGCTATCCACCAAACTGTTACCAATAGCCACGAATATCGATAGCATGGCAATCAGGCCAAACTCGGCGGGATCAAGCAGCCTTGAAATATAAATTGTTACGCAAAAGCTAACCATTTTAAGGCTGATCTGCTGCCATAACGACCATAAAATACTGCTTACTGCAGTTTTCTTTAAATCCATTATGTTTAGAGTCTGGCATCAACTACTTCATTCGGCAGAAATGCTTTCAAGTCATAAAGAACAGTGTTAGGCTTGCACAAATTTTTTAGATCCAGTTTCTTAAATTCATCGTGAGCAACGGCTAATATAATCCCGTCATAGGTTCTTTGTTTTGATTCGCCGTTTTCGCAAATAATACCGTATGAGTTTAATACCTGGTCTGAACTTGCCCATGGGTCATGAACATGTACCTTTACCTTAAATTCTTCCAGTTTTTTGACGATGTCTATCACCCTGGTATTGCGTACATCCGGACAATTTTCTTTAAATGTAAAGCCAAGTATAAGCACGCTGGCGTTTGTAATTGTAGTGCCCCGGCAAACCATCTGCTTAATGAGCTGGTTGGCTACATAGGCTCCCATTGAGTCATTTATACGGCGACCTGCCAAAATAATTTCAGGATGGTAGCCAACTTCTTGTGCCTTTTGGGCCAGGTAATAAGGATCAACACCAATACAATGCCCACCAACCAAACCCGGCTGAAAGTTTAAAAAATTCCATTTGGTGCCGGCGGCTTTCAATACTTCATGTGTATCTATATTGAGCCGGTTAAAGATCATGGCCAATTCGTTCACAAAAGCAATATTAATATCGCGCTGCGTATTTTCGATCACCTTTGCCGCCTCGGCCACTCTGATGCAGGATGCCTTGTAGGTACCGGCAGTTATGATCGATGAATAAAGATTGTCGATGATCTCGGCAGCTTCAGGGGTTGAGCCTGAGGTTATTTTTCTGATGTGGGTAACTGTATGAGATTTATCGCCCGGATTAATGCGCTCTGGCGAGTAGCCCGCAAAGAAGTCCTTATTCAGGATAAGGCCTGACGCTTGTTCTAAAACTGGCACACACTCTTCTTCAGTAACACCGGGGTAAACAGTCGACTCATAAACTACAATGTCTTTAGGTTTCAGAAATTCGCCCACTATGGCGCTTGCCTTAATTAGCGGACGCAGATCAGGCCTATTGTTCTTATCTACAGGTGTCGGTACAGTTATGATGTAAATGTCGCATTTGGCTAGTAGCTCTGCTTCACTGGTTAATTGCAGACCGGTATCGCCTCCGGAATTAATTACTGATAACAGCTCGTCTTTTTCAGACTCTAAAGTTTCATCTTCGCCTGCTTGAAGGTGTGCTATCCGGTTACGATTGATATCAAACCCGATAACTTTATATTTTTTTGCAAACTCCACAGCCAAAGGCAGGCCAACGTAACCAAGACCAACGATGCCGATTTTGTGCTTTCTTAAGTTTTTCATAGTGCGACTTGATTTTTTATATCGATGTTGTAAATAGGAACTTTTGTTACCAAAACGCAGTCGATGCTGTCTACCAGCATCAATACATATTTTCCCTGCACTCTGAGTACGGTGCCGGATTGATCCTCCATCACGCCGCTCTTTATGCGTATTTGGTCGCCTTTACTAAAACTGGCAATGTTTACCATTTCGGCATCTTTGTAGTTATTTAGATATAATTTGAGGTTTTCAATGATTTGATCTCTTACCACAGCCGGACGTCCCATGTAATAGATATAGTTTAGTACGCCTGCTATATGTAAAACCTTTTCTTGCTGAGCCGAATTAACTCTCACAAACATGTAGCAGCTAAATACAGGAAGTTCCACCTTCTTTTTGCGGTCGGCCCACTGGTTATAGACAGTTTTGAGCGGGCAATAACATTCTATGCCTTGCTGGCTCATTACTTCATAAATGGTTTTTTCCCATCTGGCTCTGGTATAAACTACAAGCCATCTTTTTTCAGTAGCGCTAACAAAATGATGTTTAGCAGGTGCGGTTTGAGGTTCCATATGTTTTAAATTAGCTGAGTTAATGGCTACCAGATACGGCTTCGCCATCTTACTTACATTCTGCTTTTATTAAGGGGCTTCGGCGTTACCTTGCATCTACGTTATGCGGGTGCGTTACGGCTTCGCCAACTCACTTACAGGCGAGGAAAGTCCAACAGTGAGTAGTCTTTATTCAATACACTATGCTGCGCTTTTACGGCTTCGCCAACTCGCTTACAGGCGAGCAAAAGCTAATAACAAGCGGTTTAACCAAGCGCGACTAACGGCGTTCTGCCGCATAGCCGTAGCTACCGTATGCGTAAGCATGACGGGTACTCTTTTTTGCATCATTAAAAACAACCATCAGATTTTTTAACTTATGGTTCTCGTTAATGTCTTTAAGAATTTCAAGTTGTTGTGTATTGGTATAGTTATATCTGATTAAATAAATACTGAGATCTGCGTATTTAGCCAGGCTAAAAGCGTCGGCCACAGCTCCCAAAGGGGATGTATCAATAATCAGGTAATCATATTTTTCTCTTAATAAACTGAATAGCATAGGTACACGGCTGTTTGTTACCAGTTCGCCGGCGCCCAATGATGCTTGGCCGCAACCTAATACGTGTACATTATCTGCCTCATCAATAGGTTGTATACATTCTGACAATGAAACCGTATCGTCACCTAAAAAGTCGGTAATACCTTTTTGCTGATGCAGGCCCAGCCTTTGAAGCAGATCGGGCTTACGTAAGTCAAATTCCATCAGCAACACTTTTTTCCCTTGCAGGCCTAATGTCATGGCCAGATTGATACTGAAAAAAGTTTTTCCTTCGCCCTTGGTGCATGATGTAACCAGCATAACCTTGTTATCATCGCTCGGGTCAATTATTTTAAGGTTGGATCTGATATATCTGAACAACTCTGAAATAGTTGTTGTACTGCCTGATTGAACGGCCACCGGATATTTATCTTCATAATGGCACAGTTCACCCAATATTTTGACGTTTGTAAGTTCCTGTACACTTTCACGGTCGTTCACTTTTATATTTAGCCTGTCCATCGCATAAATCAGTGTCCCCGGGGCAAGCAAGCCCATAAGTCCTCCTAATAAGAACAATAGCATGGTTTTAGGAAATACAGGAGTGCCAACTGCATCGGGGCTGTCAACAATTAGCGCAGCCGGAACAACTGATGACAGTGATAAAATAGTTTCTTCGCGTTTTTGCAGCAGATATTGATATAAGCCGCTTTTTACGCTTTGCTCGCGGGTGCTTTTTAAGATACCTCTTTCAACACTTGGCGCGGTTCTGAGCCGGCTACTATACTGGTTCAGGCTTGAGCTTAAACTATTTTTGGACATAACAACACTTTGTCTGATGGTCCTCAAATTTTCTTGTATGCTGGTATGTAATGTTTGCAATTGCTTGCTCAGGTCCTCAACAAGACGGTTTCCCACCTCGGCATTGTTAAGCATACTGCTTCGCTCTAACTGCAAGTTGTTAAAGCGTGTCACCATTGAATTCAGGTTTTCATCTTTCAAGCCAATGGTGCTGGGTATTGCCTTATAAAGGTTTTGAGGGTCATTTAAATAAGCCTGAATGGCATCTACCTGATTTAACTGCAATCTTGATTCTTGCAACATTTGCGAGTATTCGGCATTTTTTTGCAGGTTGATATTATTGATATCCTGGGTTTCTACGTCGCTATTTGCTGTTTTTATAGCCTCAACGTTATCCTCAACATCAGACAGCGCACTTCCCAATAGTTTAAGCCGGTTATCTATCAAAGCGATGGTGTTAATGGCCTCTATGTTTTTCTTATGGTTATTCTCTTCATTATAAAGAACAATTAACCTGTTCAGAAAATCAACTCCACGTTGTATTACCGGGTCGGTAACATCAAGTAAAACGGTATTTGCATCTTTAATCACCGGATTGATCTGTAGCTTTCCTACACTATATGCAGCAGCTAAACGCTGCAAATTGTTAAACTTAAACCAATAGCTTTTGCCGGTTGTAAACGACGACGTTTTAGCTACAGAGAAAGCATAGCCCTGATGATTAATTGGCTGTCCGTAATTACAAACCCATTTATTGCCGTCAACTTCTAAAATGAAGCTGTTGTTGCTATTAGGTGTGATGTTGAATTTTAGCTGATATGCTTCTGGGGTAAGCCTTTTGATTGTGATTTCAAAGGGAATAGCATTGCTATAAAGTTCTCTATCACGCCATGTTTGCTTTTCAAAGCAGCTGGTTTCTTGTTTTAGGCCAACAAGTACCTTGTATATCAGATCTTTTGATCGCAGTACTTCAATTTCATTATCGGTTGTTTTGGTTTCCTGAAACATGTTCAGGTCGCTAAAAGCGGTTGCTTTAAGAATACCGTCGCCTTTTTTATCGTCGCGTATCAAAACAGTGCTTTTAATGCGATAAACCGGTGTGCTTATCTTGACATACACCCAAACACCAAGTAAACTCAGGATCAGGCAAATGACAAACCAATGCCAACGATTAAGGTAAACCATAAGCGAATCCCGGTATTCAAGTATCCTCGATTTATTTTCTTGTAGCGTTACCATGGCTGTTGATGTAAGTTTTAATGATTAATGAGTTTTTAAAACAGCTACCAATACAGCCAGGGCAGATATTGAAGCAATCACAAGTGGCATAAGCCTGGTGTTTTGGCTGTATTCAACAGCTTTTGAACGGTCTGGTTCCACATAAACTATATCGTTTTGTTTCAGGTCAAAATAAGGCGACCTGATAACGTTAACATCATTAAGACTTAACCTCTTGATGATCTTTGTTCCATTTTCCTGACGAATAACAAGTACGTTTTCGCGTTTGCCGTAAACTGTCATGTCGCCGGCCAAACCAAGCGCCTCTATCAGGTTGATGTTTCCATCGGGAATGGTAAATGTTGATGGCTTGTTAACTTCGCCAACAACAGTCACTTTAAAGTTTGTTATCTTAACTTCGACGCCGGGATTCTTGATCTGTTTGCTCAATTGCTGGGTAATGGCACGTTCTGCCTGTGTTGTTGTCATCCCGGCAATGTGAATCTCGCCGATTAACGGAAGCGTGATGTTACCTGCTGCATTTACTTTATAACCAACATTTGTTACCCCGTTATTGGTATTGGTTTGAAACAGTTTGTCAGACTCCAGGCTGGCGCTGATCACAGTTACATTTACCATGTCGCCGGCGGCAATAATAACCTCTTGGCCAGGTGCCTCAGATACTGAGTTTATCTGGTTAAGATTGCTGAAATATACCAGGTCTCTTTTGGCGGCGCATCCTGATATTAATACACTAAGTATCAGATAGGCAGCCATTTGCTTTGCGATTTGTATGTGATTCCGATTCATCGATTTATTGTTTCAGATAATTGATACACAAATATATACTCATCTGATAATCAGTTGTATGTGTTGAATTGTGGTTGATCACAAACTGTATAATTTGAGGTTTATTTTACGCGTCCTGTAAATGTTTTACACTTGCTTTATACAGGTAGGTGTAAATAATTCTCAGTGGCTTATACACTAAGCGTGCTTCATTGTAAATACAGAATTGTTAAAAAATATGATCAGTGTTGTAGAAAAACAGCGTTATTAATCGAGTTGGGGAATAATGCGTTTGAGCTAGTTTGGATAGATAAAAAAGAAAAGACAGGAGAGGGGCTCTCTTAAAATAAAAAAACCGGCGTGAACCGGTTTTTTCTTCATAGAGACGTAGGGAGATATGAGCGAGAATGATGTGTTTTATTCAACAGTGACAGACTTGGCTAAATTGCGGGGCTGGTCTACATTACACCCACGCATCACAGCAGCATGGTACGATAGAAGCTGTAGCGGCACGACCGCCAAAAGCGGCAGGACGCACTCATTTGCAGCGGGTATTTCTATAACGTCATCTGCAATTGCTTTTATGATCTTGTCGCCTTCTGTTGCGATAGCAATAACATTTCCTTTACGAGCCTTTACCTCTTGTATGTTGCTGATCACCTTATCATACGACGGCCCCTGAGTTGCAATAAATATTACAGGCATATTGGCGTCAATAAGCGCAATGGGCCCATGTTTCATTTCGGCAGCGGGATAGCCCTCGGCGTGTATATAAGAGATTTCTTTGAGCTTCAATGCGCCCTCTAATGCAACAGGGAACCCAATTCCCCTTCCCAGGAAAAGGCAGTTACCAAAAGCGCTAATGCGATTGGCAATTGCTTTTATAGCTTTATTAACCCTTAAAACGATTTCCATTTTTTCTGTTACCGTACATAATTCCGTTTGCAATTGAACTAGCTTTGATGAGGTAATAGTTCCTCTGATTTGGGCAATAAAGAGTGCCACCAAAGTTAAAACGGTAACCTGTGCTGTAAAGGCTTTGGTTGATGCTACCCCTATTTCGGGGCCGGCATGTGTATACACTATGCCATCGCTTAACCTGGGGATAGACGCTCCAACCACATTACATACACTTAAAATGGTAGCGCCATTTTGTTTAGCCAGATTAATCGCGGCTATAGTGTCGGCCGTTTCTCCTGATTGTGATATAGCAATCACAATATCATCTGCAGCAATTACAGGATCGCGATACCTGAACTCAGAAGCATACTCAACCTCGACAGGAATACGTGCATATTCTTCAATTAAATATTCGCCGATAAGTCCGGCATGCCATGAAGTCCCACAGCCAACAATCAAAATGCGCTTGGCTGTTTTTAGTTGTTGGGTGTAGCTTTTTAGACCTTCAAGAGCAATCTTACCAACACTTAAATCAAGCCGTCCGCGCATGCAGTCTTTGATAACGCGTGGTTGTTCAAAAATCTCCTTGAGCATATAATGTTCAAAATTGCCCTTTTCCAATTCCTCTAACTTGAGCTCAAGGTCCTGTAGCAACAAGGGCTGATTTTCATTATCGAGTCGTTTTATCTTTAATTCGTCTTTTTTAATCAGTGCGAGCTCGTTGTCTTGTAAATAAATTACCTTTTTACAATGTTCTGCGATAGGAGAGCAGTCAGACGCTACAAAATATTCGTTTTCGCCGACCCCGATGAGAAGAGGGCTGCCTCTGCGGGCCGCTATCAATTGAGACGGGGCAGATCTGTCGAGCAATACGATAGCAAACGACCCAACAACCGAATTTAATGCCAGGCGAGCAGATTCCAGCAAATCTGTTTGTTCCATCTTTTGTATTTCTTCAATCAAATGAACCAATACCTCACTGTCGGTATCGCTTTTAAATTCATGTCCGCGGCGGATTAGCTCATTTCTTAGTGTAAGGTAATTTTCAATAATACCATTGTGAATGATATAAAGGCGGTTATCGTTTGAGCTGTGGGGGTGAGCATTGACATCTGATGGTTCGCCGTGTGTGGCCCATCGCGTGTGGCCGATAGCTACTTTTCCGGCTTTATTCCTGCCCTCAGAAAAGTTTTCGAGGCAAGATACATTGCCCATCTTTTTATAGACGTTAAAGCTATCGGCATCAGTTATAGCGATGCCGGAGCTGTCATACCCTCGATACTCAAGCCTTTTTAAGCCGTTAATTACGATAGGCCAAGCATTACGCTCGCCGATATATCCTACAATGCCACACATAATGTTATGATTTGATTAAACAAAAATACCTATCCATCAAATACTTATATATACCGTGGAGCAGGTTGGGCATATTATGTATATTATGTCTGAGAACTACACAGAAATATGTAAATATGACAGTTCATGCTTTACACATTGCACAGCTATTTGGCGATCCGGGTACTTAAAATGCAATTAGCATGCTTATGGGGATGCGGTCATATATATAATGAAAAGTGGAGGAAATAGTAAGCCTGGAATTAAGAATGAGTGTTATAGATTAGTGTCTTCATCTTAATTCTTCATCCCGGCGAGGCGTGTCAAATCCAAAATGGATATATGGCTGCCTTTTTTTTCAATAAGCTTTTCATCTTTAAAATCGCTTAAGGTGCGGCTCACTGTTTCCATAGCTATGCCTGCCATGGCGGCGAGTTCATCTCGCGAAATGCGGAACTGATCAGCAGAGGGCGATTGGTTGTTCAACTTAACGAGTGTTTGCGCCAAACGTTTACGTACCGAATGATAGGCCAGCTGAAACAGGTGATCTTCTTTTTCTTTGATATTATTAGCTAGTATGCGTATAAAATGTGCACTTACGTCGGGATAATGATTCATTAGGTCAATTATAGCATCTTTAGGCAAGAGACAAATCGAGCTGTCTTCAAGCGCTTCGGCTATTTCGGTATAAGGTTCATTTAATAGCAAGGCATGTATACCCAGATAATCGTCGGCGTGGTACAGATTCATCATCAGTTCCCGTCCATTTTCATCCATTTTATAAGTTCGCACAGATCCTTGCAGGAGCAGGTATAAGCCGTGGGGCTGGTCGCCATCGTCATACAGTATTTGCTTTTTCTCAATGGGTTTAATTTTGCGCCTCGCAATTAACTGTTTAAGTTCATCTACTCCTTTGCTATTTGCGGCAAGCGTTTCCAGGCTTTGTAGCTGGCGCGAGTAAAATGCTTCCCGCTTTTGCTTTTTAGCCAAATGGCTCTCTACCGCATTGAGCAACTCCTTTTTTTCAAAGGGCTTGGTCAGGTAATCATCGGCGCCCATATCCATACCTTTTCTGAAGTCGTTGCGCTCGGCTTTGGCTGTGAGGAATATAAAGAGAATATGTGCCGTTTCTGCATTTTGACTAAGCTGGTTAAACACGGCGTAGCCATCCACCCCCGGCATCATAATGTCACATAAAATTAAGTCGGGTTTATATTGCATAGCCAAATTAACCCCAATACGACCGTTGCCGGCTTCCAATATATTATAGCCAGCCAAGCTTAAGATTCTTGCAGTGATTTTACGCAAAATGGTATTGTCCTCGATGATTAATATGGTGTTCATAACGCTACGAAAAAGAAATTAAACGAGATACCTTGGTAGTGTTGTTTTAAAGCGAATGTTTATTCATCAGTAAAGCATAAGGCATTGCCAGGTTTGTCGCGACGCGAGCATAACTGAGTAGGCCAAATTATATTGAGGCAAGGGGAAAGCAACAGTATTACGACGATATGTTTAGGGATAGGGTACATAACGGTGTAAGATTGGTTACTTAAAGTTAGAATAAAATAATTTATTTCCAACGATAAAGCGTTTTATTTTTATCGGGAGTGTGCAACTGAGACGATAAAGTACCTTATTTTCTGTTAAAAATGAGTATTAATTTTGCTTATTGCAGACACCTGGTAATAGTTCTTCAGAAGCAGCTAACCGGGTTGAAATCCAATCCCGGTTAAACTACGCTAGTGAACTTTAAGCAACAATCTTACATCTTGACGTCAATACTTTATCGCACCGATATCAGGGCTGCCGGTTGATGATAGTGCGCCGTTAAAGAAATCGTAACCGCCGTTGTTAGCAATAGTCAGTCCCCGGGCGATACAAGGCGACGTGCTCTGCAGGCTGAATCCCCTCGCTGTGTTTTTACCGATACCATAGCTGCCGGGGTTTGTAAATTGGGGTGCTGAGAACACATCGTTCAAATGGTAACAGCCGTTCCAATTTGTGGCGAGGATAGCTGCATTGGGATAAATACAATTGTTCAAGAAGCGTGCGTCAGTCGACATAGTATTTTGTGAAAAATAACTTATCGCACCTGTACTGTTGATGATGTTATTGGAGAACGAGCCAATAAACTTGGTTTGAAAAAAGTAGGTGATGTTATTGGTAAGATAAAAAACATTATTATAAATATGGTTGGTGGTATCAGTAGCCAGGTAGTTAAATACCTTGACTCCGAGAGTCGCATCATTAGCGCTGATATTATAGCGCACAGTAATATGTGTTGCAGTCTGCATAAACAGCATAAATCCACGGGCATTGTCGTGCGAATAGTTATACTCAAAAATATCGCCACTGGTGGTTAGGTCGGCATCAAATGCTTGTCCGTCAATGTATCCTCCGGTAAGTCCATATACTTCGTTATTTGATACTACAGTGCCGCTCTCGTTATAGGTCCAGATACCGGCAAAATTTGCATCATTAGTTATGCAGGCGTTGTGTACAGTATTATGAGTTATCAAGCCTCCGCTTTGAACGCTACTCATTACAATGCCATCGCCATAAATGTTTTCGATCAGATTATTTGAAATGGTGACGTTGGTAGACATCGGACTGCTATAGGTAGTACGGATCCCCTCAATCTGGCTGTTGGCCACATGACAGCTGTCTATCAAAATATCTTTAAAATAGCCCGACACTATAATGCCGCCAGTGCCCTTATTATAATTAGAGTTACCAACTCCGGTTGAGTTTACATCATGTACGTAGCAATTTTTTATATAAACATGGTTATTGGGCGCGGTTGTGTTTGAATTAGACACCTTAATACCTGTAACCGCATAATGCAAGCCGGTTGTAATGGTATTGGTGATCTCCAGGTTATTGATCTCCCAGTATGGGTTACCAACCAAAAGCGTAACGGAACCGTTTACCAAGCCACCGCCATTAATAATGGGCTTATTGCCTGTACCATATATATTAACCGTAATAGGCGCTGTTGCTGATCCGGCACCTGAAAACACGAGGTTTCCTGACCAAACGCCGCCGGCTTTAAACAAAATATGATCGCCGGGTAAAAAAGTTTGGGCATTTACTTTGCTGATTGTTTGCCACGGTGTAGACGAACTTGTTCCGTTGTTACTGTCGCTGCCGGCAGGGTCAATATAATAGGTGGTTCCGCCGGTTGGGGCGGGTTTGGTCGGAACGTTTTCATTTGTCGACCCGTTTGATGATTTTTTGCATCCGCAGCATAGCGCCATGGCTACTAAAGATAATGCAAGTAATGCGTTTCTCATTTTCAGTACGTTAAGTTTGGTATTGGTTTTAATTGAACCAAAAATAGACGGCGCGAGAAAACGCAAGGGGGTAAAATTCAAACTATGTAGGGGTGAAATTTTAACTATTCTGCCAGAATTGTTTGTTATGGCGAACTATGATGGCTTGTAATTGAGAAGTGATGCCACGGCTACTTAGTTGCGAGGGGCGACCTAAAAACAAAAGCCTGCAATCATTTGATTTGCAGGCTTTTAATTTGTTTTGATATCAAAATTTGCGGAGAGGGAGGGATTTGTACCTATCCTAGTTTCCTGCTTTATTTCGATATTTTAAGGGTTTTCAATTCTGTACTCACCGAATTACTCACCACTTTAAATTTAGTTTGGTATAGCTGCAAATGCTATATACAAATATAGTAAAATGTTAATTCTGACAAACTGGAATATTTATAGTAAATCATACTTGACTTTAGACCGCATGACAGATTTATTAGTAAATAAAGATTTCAGTTTAAAACTTGCAGGGCTAACTGACAATATCGGATCCGCTTACAAAATTCAGATTACCTAATGGCAAAGCAGAGGCGATTAAAGCCTATCTGATATCAAAAGGTACTATAGTCTGTTTATGTTGGGGTAAAGGTAGCGCGTTTGGGTTCTTAAAAATTTTGGTATTTAAATTTAGGTGAGCCGCATTATGGCAGATATAAATAGATATCAGAACTCATAAAGGATATTAGATCAACGGTTCACCCAACAGGTTGTATTGATATTCTAATTCAAATGCATTTAGCACACTTAAATGCGCGATCAGATATGCAAGTGTACTTTCAGCCCCCTGGTTACGGTTTACGCCGGCAGCGCCGAGGCCATCACAACAACCCTTTGTTTCATGATCGTACAGCGGAACGCGAAGTGTATTTTCTCCAAGAAACCATAAATAGCATAAAAACATTTTCCGGATGGATTCAGGTTGATGGTCTACACGATATGCCTGAATATACATCAGAACCATGCCCATCGTTTCAATCGCCTGCTGATCGAAAACCGGCATTTCGCTATTCTTTTGATGCCAGCCGTTATTGCCAACCGGACTTAAATAGCCGTTTTTTAAAGTGAGTTCATTCAGAAATCCTAAAGACTCCAGTGCGATCTGTTTCACCATTTTGTTGCCTGTTATTCCACAAGAATGAAACAACGCAAGCGGAAAAATAGCATTATCATAGGTTAATTTTTCTTCAAACCAATGCCAATCGTCCCTTTGTTGTTCACGATAAGCCGCAACGACGATCTCCGTTAATTCATTGAGCTGGGTTAACATACGCTCATCCGCAGTATGTACCTGAAGGTAATATGCAATTCCTATTATAGTGTTTAATACTGCGCGTAAGTGCTTCAGGTTTTGAAAATGAGGGACGGAGCGAAAAAAGAGTTCTTCTGCAAATTCCTGATAGGAGGTATTGGGTGCGCTGCTGATCATATAGCCGAGCGCCCACACTGTGCGTCCGAAAGAATCCTCCGAGCCTACGTCGTCCAGATAACTCCGGTTAAAGCTCAGAAAATTCCTGAAGTTGCCGTTGTCCAACTGCATATAGTGAATATAGCTCAGGTAAACGGGTAGCAAGTTAAGCGCCTCCTGGCTTTTGTTCTGACCATAGGCCATCAAAGCCATAATAAGTGCTCTTGAATTATCATCCAGGCAATAGCCTTCCTTTAGGTTTGGAATACCAAATTTTGCATGCTGTACAATTCCCGTATCATCTGTTAATCTTTTAACATGGGCAAGGCTGAACATGGGCATAATTTCCGGGTCGACAAGCTGATGAAGCTTTTGTTCCTCAAAATTATGTTTATTGTGTATAGCGTCCTGAAAGAGAATGATATATTCCGCGCCTATTTTGGGCCATCGCAAATTAAGTCCATATTGGTAGGCATTGTTTTTCAATTGATCACGCTCGGTATTGTTTTCCAGTAACTCCTTTACGATAATGGATAGCCCACGTGCGTCTTTGAAGTTAAATAACCGGCCACGGTTATTTTCCAGTAACTCGCAGGCATGCCAGTAAGGGGTAGAAACGATAGCAGCGCCGGCTCCTACCGCATAAGACAGCGTGCCGCTGGTGATCTGGGCTTCATTCAGATAGGGTGTTACGTAGATAGTTGCAGCAGTCAGGTAGTGTATCAATTCTTCTTCTGAGACGAAATGATTAATAAAGGTAAGGTGGTTTTCTACCTTAAGCTGAATAGCAAGTAGTTTAAGGAACTCGCGATATTCCTCTCCTAAGTTTTTCAGAACACCGGGATGAGTATTTCCCAGTATTACATACATCACATTGGGATACTCCGCAATTATAGCAGGCAAAGCCTGTATAACCGTTTCCAGTCCCTTGTTCCTGCTGAGTAACCCGAAGGTGAGCAATACGCGTTTATCGCGGAAAGCCGCAATCTTTTTTACCGGATTTTCAGTGGGCGCTTCCAGATCAGGAACCCCATGTTCAATTAACTTGATCTTTGCATCGGGAATATTATAAATTTTTACCAGAAAATCAACGGCACACCTGCTCATAACTACAACATTTGCGGATTGATTGGCTATCTCTTGTATAATTGCCTTCTGCATAAAAGATGGTTCCCGTATTACGGTATGTAGTACGGTGATCACCGGTTTATTAAGCCCGTTGACCAGGGGGAGAATGTAATTGCCACTATCACCGCCAAATATCCCGAATTCATGTTCTAGCACGCATACATCAACAGGACTGGTATTAATGTAATTAACCGCTTTGAGATAATCTTCTTGGTAGTTTTGCCGGATAACAAACTTTACTTCTTCCAGGTAGTCATATTGCTGCAAATCCTCCGAATCGTTTAGGGCTATAACGAAGCCGGTTTCTAACAAGCCGCTCTTTTTTAAATTTACACCTATGGCTTGCATCAGGTTTTTATTAAATGTAGCTATCCCGCACTCGCGAGGTGTATAGGTAGAAATATAGGCGATCTTCATATATCGTGCGGGTTGAAAGTTAATGAGCTGCCTAATAGCAGGTCATAAAAAAACTAAAGCCAGTAACGGCAATATTTGAGGCGGTTTTGTATTAAGAACAATACTATCTAACCCGATTTAGCTTATAAGCAATCAGGTAATGAACTTTAGCACAGTTGCCAGGCTCATATATATTTTGGATTGCTGTATCGTTGTCTTCATATCAATCATTATTTCTTTTTTATAACAGGAGTAATTTCAATTTTAGATATGGTGGTTTTACCCATTTGGTGAGTTGAAGACCCTTTTTTAGCGTTCAGACTGGCGCTTTCTTAGTATCCTCAATTACATTCTTGCCTTCATAGATTCTTTTCCTAATTTATTTGATGAACATTTCTTTTTTTCTGTGAATATGGCGTCCAGCAGGTGCTATTCAGATCTTCATAATGATCATTCCGGTACTGAACAAGTTTTTAAATCCATTGATCTACTTCCCTAATCACAGTGTTAACGTAATTTAATGCTCCGGCTTTAGCCCTTTCCATAGCAGTAACTTTGTCCATATAACCATAAAACATACTATCGTCTAGTGGCAGGGAATATTGAAAACCGGGTATTTGACCAAGACCATCCACAAGCCCGGCGACCAGTAATCCTCTTTTAAAGCGACTGTGTAATACCGGCTTAAATCATTTACAGAAACTTATGTAACGGCCGTGTCGTTTTTATAAACACCGTAATATTTCATGAAATGGTGGTTTTTCATGGTTTGATGTAAAAATGATCCGCTCAAAAACGGGAATGGCTGAAGAAGTATCGCTACGAAATACTCAACCGGCTAATAAGGTTTTTTATCGCTATACTTTTCCGGTTGGCAAATCTGTAGCGAATTATGGTAATCGCCGTTAAGGTTGCCTGCGCCGGCAATGATTTTTTATTCCGATATTAAGCTGATCCATGACGATATTACTCAAATTGGTCTGATTAGAGATGCAGTGGAATTGCTCATCGAAGTGGATCTCACCGAGTATTTTTCCTGTGTCGATGACCAGGAACCGGCCGTTTTCACCTGGCAATATGGCCATATGATGGTCGGCGCCCCGGACGTCTATAAGAAGATGAAACTGCTGTTGCTGAGAGAAAGATGATGTTACTGACATTTGATTTAAATTTAGCAGATCTGCATGTTTATTGATGTTGGTTTATGGGTAATTGTGCGTAAATCGCAGTACGCATGACATCCAGGTCTCTCAGCCGTTGTTGTTTCTTGTTCAGATTTACTTTAAGCTTTCTTATCTTTTCATTTTGTTTACCAACACTGTTGTTCGCAGATCTGGAGTCTTTCGCTTTATCATAAGCATCATTCCTTGCTGATTTCGAATCATTGATATTACCGTTTGTGGCCTTGGATGAACTGTTGCTGCTGGTTGTTGCAGAAGTTTGGGCGTTCGCGGTTGCGGCGGTTGCCTTAGTTTGATAGCCCGGCAGATTGTTTTGAGCTATCGTTAATTGCGAAGTTAAATCCGCAATGTCATTGTTTACCTTAACATACTCCTGATTTAGCTTTATTGTATCGGCCGGAGCTTTATATTTTTGTGCAGAAACGGATACGTTGACAGATAACAGTATTATTGAACATAATACACAGTTAATAAATTTCATGATTCTTATTTTAGTAGAAGTGTAACGTGCTGAATGGCTGGTTGCCTCGCATCGTTTGGAGAATAAGTAAAGCTAATGTTTATTAGCGTGCGGTTTGTCATGCAATTCACATATAAATTACATATATTCAATATCTTATCTTATATAGTTAAGAATAGAGGCTGCAATTATGGTTGTGAGAGAGTAGCTCTTTGAACGGAAACTATGCTATCCGCTATAAACTGGCTCACGCTGTGCCACGGTAAGGTATGCAAATGCTCATTATAACAGAGTTCAAGGTAGGCACCGGCATTCAATTTATCGGCAACCTTAGGGTCGGTAACAGAAAACTCATTCTACTGTATACTACCCTATGCCGGTGTACGGACACCCGACTGGATCAGCCGGCCTTAAGGGTTTTAACAGATAGCTTATATAAACAAAGTAGTTCACTGTAATCGCTTTAACCCCGTCGCCAAAAACGAAAAGATACGCGATGCTTAATTGTAAGCGACCTGTATTTATTTATTGTTCAAATTAAAAAGCCTCACCAAGATTTAAAATAACAGTGCAATAGCCTTTACTAAAGCCATAATCTATGCCGATATTAGTATTAGAGCTCTTATTGAACTTTATCCTTAAACCGGTACCCCCTGCCGGATGCCACGTCTTCAGAAACGTTCCCGAACCGCTTACCGAAGTACCGCCCGCAAAAACGACGAAACCAAGTAATCCATTAGTTGTCAGATCCCTGCGGTATTCACTTTCCAGGTAAAACAATGATTTACCGCGATATCGACTTTGCTCAATGCCTTCTCCGGACCGGTTATAAGGATCCCAGCCGATACTTGGAAGATCCAGATAAGGGGCGTTACTGTCAAATACGGTCCAATAATAAGACCAGAAAGCGAGTGTATTCTGCTGGTTTTTGTTGGCTGGGTTTAAAGGAATATATTTTCTGACATCAACGTATAAGGAGTTCCAATAATCACCGCTACCCATAAATGTTGGGTTTACCCGGTAGACGATATTCACATAGCTGCCCGGTAGAGGATTGATGGAGTTATTTCGGGTGTCATACAACAGATTAAGGCTCACGCCGGACGACACCGAACTGCTTTTCGTACCATATCGATAGCCAGTAAACTGTTGCAGGTCCACAGCGGCATCATCGCTTTTGATGTTACTGTGATAATCCAGGTAATAGCCTAAACCGGCAAAAAAGTATGGCTTGATGCATTTGAGCGCACTTTGGTAAAAACGAATATAATTGTTATCAACCAACGTTTTTTCATTATACGCCTGGCTGCTTCCCAAGCCCCAGGTGATTTGTGGATAGACCAGGAATCGGATATCTCCCTGTATGTTCCAGGTATTATCCTTTAGCCAGATACTGGTCCGCAGTGGTAAGCCAAATCGGCTGTGCAGGTTCCAATAGGGCGCAAATGTAGCGCTGGACAGATTAGTTGTGCTTTTCGGCCCAAGATATGTGCCGGCGGTTGTACTGGTGATCAGCGCACGACCTGCTCCGCCGGGAACGGCACCTGGTATCGGTAATATGGAGAAATAGATCTTCTTTTCCTGTTGTACCCATGGTTGCATTGGCTTGATTTTAAACAGATCCTTAGCGATATCGATCAGATCGGTTTGTCGGGATGTATCCTTGGGTGCACTTTGTTTCGGAATCATATTCGATGCATCTTGTGCATATAGCACAACCGGCCATAAAAAGTGGATGATTATAACACACCCTATTTTTTTGAGATTCATATTTCCTTTCGATTAATCTTTAAACGCCCCTTATCCACATAAAGGAGATATCAATACTCATAGAACGCTTTTCGGGCATCTTTATAAGGGTCACGCTGTTTGATCCTTCATCCTATTTGGTTTTTTTGGTGTTCAAATCGTCCTTCGACACTGTTTTTTTGCCAGCCTGGTAATCTGAGGTGGTCTTTTTTCCGTCGGTAGCGGGCGCTTTTTTGATGTTCTTGCCGCCTTTGTCTTTACTCATAGTATTTTGTTGAATGTTAGTTTGTGTATTTAATAATCTTTTTTAAAATTTCATATCGGTTCTGAAAAGAAGGTTTGGAATAATTGCGACAAAACCATTCGTTGAAAAAATCAGGATATCATCATATAAGAGTTAACGTAATAGATAGAATCGATAATAAGCAGGGAAGAAGTATGGTATTCCTTGACTGCCGGGTGCAGACGCAATGAGTTAATATGCGCCTTCAAAAACCAGCTATGAGCTGAAACCACATGCAGATGCTTTTTATAGAAGAACTATTTATGCAACATCAGAAAACGGCATTTGTTACGATAACCATGAAATATAAATAATCGGCCAGTGCCGCATTCAGCTGGGCCGACTGGATTAAACTGCATGATAAACAGTTGCAAGGAAATGACTACCTTTGTCAGTCACATCTATTAATTCATAAACGCCGATGCTTCCGTTTTCTACTGATCAGAATGAAGAAGCACGGCTCTCGGCGCTTAAATCTTATAATATCTTAGATACTGCGGAAGAAAAAGATTTTGATGACCTGACCACCTTGGCCTCTGCTATTTGTCAAACCCCCGTTGCCTTTATCAGTTTAATTGATGACAAAAGACAATGGTTTAAATCACGGAAGGGAATAATCGAAAAAGAAACACCGATTGAAAGCTCATTTTGTACTCATGCCATTGCCTCCGGCAATGATATTATGATTGTAGAGAACGCTGCCATTGATGCACGATTTATCGGAAATCCGCTAGTTAACGTGGACAATGGGATCACTTTTTATGCTGGCGTGCCTCTAATTAATAAGGACGGTTTTGCATTAGGCTCGCTTTGTGTTGTCGATAAAAGTCAAAAACAATTGACTGAAGAACAAATTACAGCATTAAAGATTATTGCCAAACAAGTAGTAGATAAGCTGGAATTAAGGAGAAGTGCCATAGAACTTGAAAAATTACATCAAGAGCTCATTGATTCTAACCTTTTTATCCAGGGATTTGCCGCCATGGCTGCTCATGATATTAAAAACCCCATGAGCGGTATCCTGCTAAGCGCTCAGTTAATTAAGGTACGACTGGAAAAATTTCATGATAAAAGCTTCGAAAAGTTGCTCGACCTTAATATCAATGCTACCAAACGTTTAATAACCATGTTGGATGATATGCTTGCTTATTCCAAATCACCTCAATTGTTACTCACGCAAAAGCAATTTATAAATTCGACGGAGTTATTCCAAACAGTAATTAGTTTAATACGAGTGCCGAATAATTTCGAAATTCTTTTACCATCAGAAAATCATCTCCTGAATATTTCTAAAATCGCGTTACAGCAGATATTAATCAATTTACTAACCAACGCTATTCGTTACAACGACAAAGATCGGGGGCTAATACAAATTCGGTGTTGGGAAAATGTCGGGTGCTATTATTTTGAGGTAGAGGATAACGGTATCGGTATTGCCCGGAATTACTATAAAGAGGTATTTGGCAACAACTTTACCCTTAACATTACTGACCGTGAAAATAAAAAAGGCAACGGTATCGGCCTGTCAACGGTAAAGGAACTAATTAAGGTATTAAAGGGAATAATTACCGTGCACTCAGTGATGGGTAGGGGCACAACCTTTAGCTTTAACCTGCCTAAAACTTAACTAAGATTTTACCAATTAAATTACTGGGAATTGAAGAGGAATGGCTTAAAATTAAGATAGAACAAAACTTCCGACTACAAAAAGTGACCTCAATAAATCATACCAATAGTTTGAGTGCTTAAGAAAGGAAGATCAGATAATTAAACTTTAACTAAAAAGATGATTATAAAAAAAGAGGATTTAAAATTAATACAACGCTACCAATGGGTTAGTAGGGCGAACCGGTCTTCTGAACGGCCATTTTTTGGAGATCATCTGATCTTCAACAGACATGACGGTTACCAGGTTTTGCACTTGATCAATAAACTTAGCGCAAAGCTTCCCGGCGTCACGTCAGCTCGAAAAATTGAAGAAATGCTCATTTTTTTGCCGGAAAAAGGTCTGACCCATATCCAGGTTAAAGAATGGGTAATCGATAACCGGCATAAAGTGATGAAAGTGAAGTGAAATTACCCGAAAGAACGAGCCATGAAAAATCTTCCGGTTATGCGGTTTCAGACAATGTTTTTTTGAAGTAATTTTCAAATTCCTGCAGAAAACGAGTGTTCTGTCGGCACGAAGTAAACAGCCTTTCGATATGGCTGGTAGAATGACCTCCAGAAAGAGCCAGCCTGACAACCGAAGGGTTATCGGCAATCCAAGCGGTCTTTATGCAATGATCTTTTAAAAAAGAGATAAATATATTCGCTTTATGAGGGCCTGGCATATTAAAAAGCGCCTGGCTCAGCAATTTCAGTTCACCTGAAACAAGAGGGTAGTCAGCTGCATTAAAATGCTGCGGATCGGTTACATTATAGGAGCTATGGATCATTATCTTATCATTAATTAATTTCTGAACTGGCAGAAGAACGATTCGCTTTAGATACGCGAACTCCTGATATTTATTAGGACATAGTTTTAGCAGCACTTGAGAGAAGTAAACCTTAATGTCTGCCGATAAGTAAATTACATTTTAAATGCCATAATAGGAAATAATAACGAATAATTAAATAAAGCGCATTAAATTACCGGGCCGCTGTTTCCACCAGGCAATAAATAAAACAGTTTGATAATCGTATTAAAATTAAACAATGCAGGAATTTGAAGGGATCGTTTTTGTTATTACTATACTGGTTGCTCTTTCTGCACTTTCCAGGCGAATCAGGATACCGTATCCGGTACTGATGGTTATTGCGGGATTTGCTGTCGGCTTTATACCGACGCTTCCTGATCTTAGTTTAAACCCTGATGCAGTATTTTCGGTCTTTCTGCCCCCGCTGCTGTTTGAATCGGCGCTGAAAACATCGTGGAATGAATTCAGGGCCGCAATAAAACCAATCACCACCCTGGCCATCAGTTTGGTATTCATAACCACAATATCTGTTGCGATAGCTGCCAAGTGGCTTATACCCGGATTTTCCTGGCCGCTGGCTTTTGTCCTGGGGGCTATCGTCTCTCCACCGGATGCCGTGGCGGCCACAGGCATTACCAGGGGGTTAGGGCTGGGTAAACAGGTAACAACTATCCTGGAAGGAGAAAGCCTTGTTAATGATGCTTCTGCGCTCATCACTTATCGTTATGCAGTTTTTGCCATTGCTACCGGCACGTTTATTTTTTGGCAGGCCGGGCTTGATTTTATTATACTATTCGCAGGCGGAATAACTGCCGGAATTATCAGCGGGATGCTGTTTGCGGCTATTCACAAAAGAATTAAGGATAATGCCATTGTCAATACAAGTCTCAACTTACTAATACCCTTTATAGTCTATCTGGCGGCAGAACGGCTCCATGTGTCCGGTGTTTTAGCGGTTGTGGCGGCAGGTTTGGTTATTGCTCATCGCGCACCTGAAATATTTAACTATGATACCCGGTTACGTACCAGGGCTGTTTGGGATACGGTCATTTTCCTGTTAAACGGATTTATTTTTATTCTTATCGGGATGCAGTTGCCTGCTATATTGAAAAGCCTGGCCGGATATACCGTATTGCAATTGATTAGTTATGGTATCGCTATCAGCAGTGTGACCATACTTGTACGTATCATATGGGTATTCGCCGGAGCATCTGCTCAAAAGCTGCTGACGAAATGGTCATCAGGTATCGAGGAAAATACCGGCCCTGACCTTTGGAAAAATGTGCTAATAGTCGCCTGGACAGGTACAAGGGGTGTGGTATCTCTTGCAACGGCGCTGGCGTTACCGCTGGTTCTCCATAATGGAAAACCTTTAATAGAAAGACCATTGATCATCTTCCTGGCTTTCATGGTTATTTTTGCCACATTTATTATTCAGGGAATGTCCTTGCCGTTGCTGATAAAGCTATTGAAAATTCGAAAAGGCAGTAATGTCAATCGGGAAGAAAAAGAGCTGCAACTTGTTATGACCGAGCGCATTATTGCATTTATAACGAACGATCTTCCGTTGGTTATAAGCGATAAGGTCAGGGAAGATATTATTACGCAATACAAATCATTTGCAAAGAAGCTGGAATACGATATTGCCCATCCGGCAACGAGCAATTTATCTTCGGTTGATTTATTGCGTGAACCTGTAAACCAGCTTTTATCCGCACAAATCGAGATAGCCACGTTTCGCAGACAGCTTTTGCTGCAATTTCATAAGGAGGATGTTTTTTCTGACGACGTAATCAGAAAATACGAGCGGGACATGGATATGGAAGAAATGAACAGAAATAGATAACATCAGCGAATTCCTCATTGTTGTTTTTTGTCTTTGGCGATGGCTTCAAGGCAGATACTTGATTAATTATTTTGTTCATAAGGGTTATATGTTCTTATAAGGGTAGTCTGACCTAGTATGCCTCCGTACTCCGGCGGCGCCATATTCAATCGAATGAATTTATGTTTTCGATAACCGATTAAAAGTAGCCATCCGGTTAAATACAAACTTCAGCGCCTTGCCTTGCTGTATTATAACTAGTATCTGCACATCTTACCTTGAATTCAATACGCTATTCAGCTTCTCCATCTAAAACGCTACCTATATTGTCAAATGCAGAATGTGTGAATTATGTAACTCTTTACAATTTATTTGTAATTATAGATTCTTGAAATACGATAACTTTAAATTGGAACAGATCTTGAAATTAATATCAAGGCACATCTTAGCTAAGCTGTTAAGCGAAGTAATGCATATATATAATAAAAATACTAGTATTTAAAAAAATGGCAATTTAACTTTTTTTACTATGAATAATTTTTCCGTACTATCAACCTCTCAATCAAGAGAAGAAACAGACCAGGAGAACACGTTAGTGAGGCACCATGGCGAAGTCATCGAATATTTTGTGCGTCGAAGCCCGATGGGCATAAGTGCCATTTCGCGCGAACTTCATATTAGTCGTAGGACGCTATATAATTGGTTCGAAAATGAATTTCTACCTGATGGCATTATAGGTCAATTGGGCAGAGTGATTGATCATGATTTCAACAATGAGTTTCCAAATTTAATTTCAAAAAATAAAAAATGGATTGACTCCGGGACATCCAATTACGATCAATCGTACGATAACTCAAAAAATGCGATTTATTGGATGTCTAAATATATTGAATTGCTTGAATCAATTAATAAAAATTTGTCTTTAAGAAAGGGCGATAACCCGATTAGAGATTTTTTAAAATAATTATCCGACTCCATATCAAGCTATGAAAATGACAACCGGACGGCCCCAATTTTATTAGACTTCATTTGATTACGTTTGCATCATTAACAGCGCCCCGTCGGGTAAAATGTCAAGGGCGAGCCAGCCGCTGAAAAGCGGACGATCTGGCTACTCCATATACTCTTCACCTTTTATCCCACCGTGGCCTAACTTTGCGGTCGTGGTGAAATGAGGCAATTCCTTTTTTTGTTTATATTTCCTATTTAAGACTAACGTCGCGTAGCCGTAATCCTATCTTACCATTAGCTTTAATGATAGCCTACTCCTTAATTACCTACAAAAACGCCAAAGTGGACCGAATACAGGCAAGTATAAATTTAAATAATTAATTATTACATTCGGCTCTTTATGTCACCAAAACTAAAAATCGCTAAAAGGCTGCGATTTTCTGAAATTTGCAGAAAGAATATTTTTTCCTGCCGAACGGAACTATAAAGTGATAATTGGGTGACAATTATCACTTTATTAACTATTACATTCATTATATTCTTATCTATTAGACGTTATTCTGGTAGTAAGTTATACCAATACCCGCTAATCTGCTAACATAAGATCAAATACCACTGTATAGTTCGGAGGTAAAAAAACTTTTCTTATGTTTCCCAGACCGACATTTAATTTAATTATCAGCCGCCATTTTCACCTTTAGTAAAACCACTCTCTATGATTTACAGAACAGGGCTTTTGTTAAGAAAACATAATATAGAAAGGTACATTCAGGTTGAAACTATACTGGCTTATTATAACCAGAAGTATATAAATACAGGAAAACATTTGCTTTATGAAGATGAAAGCTTTATTGGTAACATTATAGTATCTGACGAGGCCTGTTCTTTCAGTGGTTTTATTGACTTTGACCAGTACGAAAAGGATGATATTGAAAATTTCCTCAATTGTCTTATAATTCCGGTTCAGCCAGACCTTCCTAACGCATTTGGCTTTGGTTTACAGCAAAACGATCAATTAACTTATTGTGAAGTGATCTTGAATGGGGGGCTATATGAGATATGGATTGATGGCGTAAGTATTGCAATACTTGTGCAAAACTCCAAATGTAACTGGCTTCAGGTATCCGGTGCAATAATATTGCCATCTGTATTGCGGAGAATTATTTATCAAATCGAAAGTTATTATAATCAGTTCTGATGACGCACGCATTTGAAGCACGGGATTATTGACTTACCAATGTTGATTAAAAGCGCGTCCGCTCTTCACTGTTTTGAATGCACATATAAAATGCGCTAAGTAATAAAATTAGGGAAACATAATTCCTTTTTACAGCTTTTATAATTAGGCAACTGTTTATCGTTATTTGCCATAAGCATTTCTGATGAAACTTTACATTAAAAACATGGTCTGCCACTGCTGTAAAACAGTGGTTAAGCAAGAGCTGGAAAAGCTTGGGTTAAATCTTATAGCATTAAATCTGGGTGAAGTGGAGATAATAGAAGAAATATCTACCGCACAGGAGAAGGAATTCAAGGCGGCTTTACTTCAATCAGGACTCGAGTTAATGGACGATAAAAAAAATATCTTGATCGAAAGGATAAAAATAGTAATTTTAATTTCAATCAATCATAGCATTAAGCCCAGTTATGTTAATTTTTCTGAACATCTGAGTAAACAAATAGAGTATGATTATACTTATCTAGCCAATCTATTTTCGCAGTTTGAGGGTACAACTATTGAGCGCTACGTGATTATACATAAAATAGAGAGAGTGAAAGAACTGCTGATATATGATGAGCTTTCATTGAAAGAGATTTCGTATCAAATGGGTTATAGCAGTGTAGCCCATTTATCAAATCAGTTTAAGAAAATAACAAATTTAACAACTTCACAATTTAAAAACCTGAAAAACTATAATAGGACTACCCCTTGCAGACTCTGATAACTTCTTATACCAAAGATGTATAGTAGCTGAAGTACCCCTATTTTCAAAGCTAAATATTTAGAAGAATTTGAAGCATATTTAAAAAACAGACTATTCAGGGATACAAATCGTGGCTTTTATCACTTTGCAATATTTTACTATACCCCGCTTAACGGAATTATGCTTATAGGAAATCATAGCGACTAATAGTCTTCACGACTGTGCAAACTTCAAGTCGTCTGTCGACCCGTTGAGAATGTTAACGAAAGAACGGCTGTTTCACTGCCTCGATTTCGTGCGGACTCTGAAAGGTATAAGACAATTTTTGTTTTCGGCAGGCTATACGTAACTTTAACGAAATTCCATTCAACGGTTTTTATTGGAATATCCGTTAATGAACACTGCTGGAATTTCCATACGGTAGCCCATATTGGGTATTCTGCTGAAATTGATCAGGTAAGAGACAAAGGGGGCAGGGCGTTCCGGCGCAAATTGCCCATATAACATATCCACAGTTATTTCAAAAATAAGTACAGTCAAGATGGACGAGCTAAATAAGGACAAAAACCGGCAAATAAAAAAGCTCACAAAGCTGAATGACGAACTTGAAAACTATTTCAGGAACACAATTATTCCGCAATTGTTTATAGATGCCAATCTGGTGTTGCGAAAATTCACTCCGCCTGCGATGAAACAGTTCAAACTATCGCCAGATCATTTGGGGAGGTCGATCCATGATGTCAAAGACAATATTCGCTTCCCAAGCATTGTCGAGAATATTCAGCAAGTAATTGACTGTAATGAGATTCTGGAAAAAGAAATTCAAACTACCGATTTAAGGTGGTACCAAATGAACATAATACCCTATATATCTTTCAGAAACAACAAAACGAACGGGGTGATCATAACATTTGTAGAAATCACCATGCGTATAAAGGATTTGAAAGAGCAGGAAAGGCTTATTGCAGATTATGAAATATTGCTCGACACTATTTCCCACGATATTAAAAGCCCCCTTACAAGCTTGATGCTTTCCATTAGCCAGCTAAAAATAGTTCCAACCGGAAAGCCAAAGGAGTTTGAAATGCTTTTTAATGTTTTAGAGCGGTCTGTCGGAAAAATGCAAAGCATTATTAGCGAACTAATCGATGTTGGAAAACAGAAGCATAAATATGAAGCAGAAGAAGAATTATTGAGCTTCGAAAATATTTTGGAAGATGTGCGTCTTACCCTTTATATTAATATAAAAGAATCAGATGCAGTAGTAAAAAGCGAGATCAACGTATCTGAAATTTATTATTCCAGGCGAAAATTAAGAAGCATAATCTATAACCTGGTAAGCAATGCAATAAAATTCCGATCGCCTGATCACAGACCGGAAATTTTTATCAAAACGGAAAAAGCGAGTCCGTATATCATTATTTCAGTGAAAGATAATGGTATAGGGATAAATGCCGATAAGCAAGACGCGGTATTTTCAAAATATTTGCGTGTGCAAAATGTTATAGAAGGTTCCGGCGTTGGCTTATATTTAGTAAATGAAATTGTAAAGAGCTCGGGTGGAAAGGTTGTATTAAAAAGCGAGTTGGGCACAGGGTCTGAATTCAAAGTTTATCTCAAAATTAAAGAAATGTAGTAATTGAGTCATACTTAATTATAAGTAAAACTATTAAAGGTTCGCAAGGTTTTACAACTATGCGGCTTGCATTCAGCAAGACCCGCGTCTATTAATCAAAAAATCATGAAGTTATTTAATTATCTATTAGGTACTGCGGTACTGTTAACCATTAGTGTTTCTACTTACGCGCAAAAATATAAGACACCGGCCGATACAGGAAAGCTAAACGC
>Ga0157372_10000091_pt1 | contig 93310 bp, 69 predicted proteins | sample C55metaG_FD_115307 | JGI IMG/M metagenome (GOLD analysis project Ga0157372, IMG submission 115307) | Corn rhizosphere microbial communities from Kellogg Biological Station, Michigan, USA - C5-5 metaG | ecosystem: Host-associated > Plants > Roots > Rhizosphere > Soil | place: USA: Michigan... | reverse complement strand
GTCCCCGTCCTGTCAGGCGATCTGGGAAGCCATCCTGACGCCGTTGGCCGTCGCCCGGCCGGATGACGCTTTGGGCCCGGACGACCGCACCCTCGGCCAGCGGCTGCACGACGCGTTCGAAGAAGCCGGCCGCCGCCTGCTCGCCACCGGCGACCTGCCCGAACCACGCCGGCCTGCCCAGCCAGCTCATCATCACCATGAGCCTGACCGACCTGGAACGCCGGGCCGGCCGGGCCACCACCCACCATGGCGGAACCCTCAGCATCACCGATGCTCTGCGGCTGGCGGCCGACGGTCACGTCCTGCCGGCAATCCTGAACGATGCCGGCGGCATCCTCGCCTACGGCACCGGACGCCGATTCGCCACCCCCGGCCTGCGCACCACCGTCTTTGCCCGAGACCGTGGCTGCACGTTCCCCGGCTGTGACCGCACCGCCGCCCAGTCCGAGATCCACCACGCCACCGACTGGGCAAAAGGCGGCGAAACCAACCTCGACAACCTCGCAATCGCCTGCGCGTATCACAACAATCACGCCCCGAAAATGGGCTGGCGGACCGTGCTGATCGACGGCGTACCGCACTGGCAACCACCGGCCTGGCACTCAGACCAGCGACCACAACGCAACTACCTGCACCACCCGGAACTACTCAGGCCCGGTCCCCGATAGCAGTGACAGGTTGTTGCCGGCAACTTGTTGACATCGCCGGTTTTGTCGTTCCTCTGGCAGCATGTCCATAGAACGTCGTATACGCAGGGTAAGCATTTCTAGGGTGGAGGTACCCATGTTCGCGTCCTGGGGAGCGGCGATGAGCCGATTCCGCTGGCTGGTGCTCGCCCTGGCGGTGGCTTTCCTGGCGGTGGCCGGCGGGTGGGGGACCGGCGTGTTCGGCCAGCTTTCCGGCAGTTCCAGCCTGGACGATCCGGCGAGCGAGTCGCAGCGGATCAACCAGCAGGTGCTGGCCGATTTCGGGCCGCAGAGCGAGGACATCGTCGCGCTGTACCGCAGTAAGCAGGCGACGGTGGACGATCCGCAGTTCGCACAGGCGGTGCGCGCCGCCGAGGATCGGGCGAAGGAACTGCCCGGCGTCTCGTCCATCACCTCCTACTACGACGAGAAGTCACCGGCGTTCGTCTCCACCGACCGGCACGAGACCTACATCGCGGTACGGCTGGTGTCGGGGACCTCGGACGGCAAGGCCAACAAGGTCGGCAAGGCGCTGCGTACTTCTGACCTGACCACCCTGATCGGTGGCCAGCGCGCGGTGGACCTGGCCATCAACGACCGGGTGCCGACCGACATCGCGCGGGCTGAGGAGATCGGCATGCCGATCCTGCTGCTGGCCCTGCTGGTGGTCTTCGGCAGCGTGGTGGCGGCCAGCATGCCGGTGCTGATCGGCGGGTTCGCGGTGCTCGGCGCGTTCCTGGTGCTGCGGGTGATCACCCTGTTCACCACCGTGTCGATCTTCTCGCTCAACATCATCACCATCCTCGGTATGGGACTGGCCGTGGACTACGGGCTGTTCATCGTCAGCCGGTTCCGCGAGGAACTGGACCGCGGCCGGCCGGTGCGGGAGGCGATCTCGCGCACGGTGGCCACCGCGGGACGGACGGTTGCCGTTTCCGGGGTGCTGGTGGCGCTGGCGCTGTCCAGCCTGATGATCTTCCCGCAGGTGCTGCTGCACTCGATGGGCCTCGGCGGGGCGGCCGCCGTGCTGGTGGCCATGCTGGCCAGCCTGACCGTGCTGCCCGCGCTGCTCGCGGTGCTCGGCCACCGGGTGGACGCGCTGCGGCTGCCATGGTCGCGCCGCAGGCACATCCCGACGGTGACCGGGGCGGTCGCCGGCCTAGTGGCCGGCTCCTCGGACAACGGCCGGTGGGGACGCATCGCGCGGGGCGTGATGCGCCGTCCGGTGCCGGTGGTGATCGGCATCGTGGTGCTGCTCGGCGTGCTGAGCGCGCCGTTCGCCAAGGTGCACTTCGGCGGCATCGACGAGCGGATGCTGCCGGCCGGCACCCAGAGCCGGGTGGTCTCCGAGCGGCTGGCGGCTGACTTCACCGGGGCCGGCATCAGGCCGATCCGGGTGCTGATCAGCGATGCCTCCGCGGCGGACGCCACGGCGTATCAGGCCAAGGTCGCCTCGGTGCCGGGTGTCGATGGCGTGACGGTGGCCGCGCAGAAGACTGCTTCGTCCGGAGCCGAGAACACCCTGCTCGCGGTCAGCTATCCCGGCGATGCCAGTTCGGCCGCCGCCCAGCACATCGTCCGGGAGATCCGGGCGCTGCCCCGGCCTGCCGGCTCCACGGTGATGGTCGGCGGCACCAGTGCCAGCGTGGTCGACCAGTTGCACTCGCTGTCGTCCCGGCTGCCGTGGATGGCGCTGCTGGTCGCGGTGATCACCTTCGTGGTGCTGGCAATCGCGTTCGGCTCGGTGATCGTGCCGATCAAGGCGATCGTGATGAACCTGATCTCGATCGGCGCGGCGTTCGGCGTGGTGACCTGGATCTTCGGCGACGGTCACCTGGCCGGCCTGCTGCACTTCACCCCGACCGGGTACGTGGAGGCCAGCCAGCCGATCCTGATGGTGGCCATCCTGTTCGGATTGTCCATGGACTATGAGGTGTTCCTGCTCTCCCGGATTCGGGAGCGGTGGGACGAGCTGGGTGACAACACCGCCGCCGTGGTCAGCGGCGTGCAGCGGACCGGCTGGCTGATCAGCACCGCCGCCGTGCTGCTGTGCGTGGTGGTCGGCAGCTTCGCCACCTCGGGCATCACCTTCGTGAAGATGATCGGCGTCGGCATGGTGGTCGCACTGCTGGTGGACGCCACCCTGGTGCGGCTGCTGCTGGTGCCGGCGACCATGCGCCTGCTCGGCCGGCACAACTGGTGGGCACCCGGCCCGCTGGGCAAGCTGTACGGCCGGTACGGCGTGCGCGAGGACGACCCGGTGGACGTGCCGCCGGCTGTGGCTGCGCAGTACGACCTGGCCGGCCACCGCAGCTGAGCTCCGACGTCAGCTGCCGGCCATCCGAGTGATCAGAGTGCGCCGGTCGGGCACCGCTAGCTTGGTCAGCAGGGCGGCCGTGTGCTTCTCCACCGTGCGGATGGAGATGTGCAGCCGCTCGCCGATGTCGCGGTTGCGCAGGTGCTCGCGCACGAGCAGGCCGACCTCGTACTCGCGGGCGGTGATGCCGGCGTAGCGCAGTTCGGCGGGGATGGCATCGGTGCCGTTGCGTCGCTGCTGGATGGGGGCGCCGAGCGCGCGCAATAGGTCGCGGCAGGTACGGGCGGCCACCGGAACGCCTGCGTCATGGAACCAGGTTTCGGCGGCGCGCAGGTCGCTGATCGGGGTGCCCCAGCCGTCCGCGTAGGCCGCCGGGGCGACCAGCCGGGCGGCCAGGTGCCGGGCAACCGGATAGAGCTCAGCGGCTCGCGCCGCCAGCGCGGCGTGGCGCTCGGCCTCGTCCCGATCGCCGCGCTGGCCGGCGTGCACAGCCGCGGCCCAGTGCAGGAACAGCCGGGTCCAGCGCCGACCGGAGCTAGCCATTGCCCGCGTTACCTGCTCTTGCGAGGTCGTGCCGGCCAGGGTGCCGAGCAGCAGCAGAAGCCCGAGCCGGAAGGAGTTATGACCTGGCCCGGTCGCCTTCCGAATCAAATCTTGCAGCGTGCCGAGCGCTTCACCGTCCTGGCCTTCCAGGGCCAGCCAGCAAGCTCGCGCAGCAACCACCGGCTCTTTCAGGGATATCGATGAGGCGACTTCAAACCGCGTCAGCGTCTCGGCCCAGGCATGGCGATCCGCGCGCAAACCGGCGGCCAAGAGCAAGCCGGCAACCGCATCGTGCTGAGCGCGTTCGATGCCGAACTTGCCGGCCTGCTCGGCGCAGGCGACCAGTCCTGCCACCACCGGCGACAGGCTGCCCGGGCTCACCAGTACCTTGTGGATCCACCGAGTCGATTGAAGGTGCAGCGCAAGGTTGAGGTGGCCGAGCCGCTGAGCCTCGTTCTGTAATACCCGGATGGGCAGGTCGTCGCCGTCCGCCCAGCACTGTTCTACGGCTACCGCCTGCCGCTCGTACAGAGCCCAGCCGGGCAGGTTGTGTCGTTCTGCCAAGGCCACGATGCGTCGGCGGAGCCGGAGGCTGTCCTGATAGCGATCCTGCCGCAGCAGCACCAGCACGCTCCAGGCTCGGCAGGCGACCTCGGCGGCCGGCTGCTGCTCGCCGGCCTCGGCCACGCGGTTGACCAAGTGTTCGGCGGCCTCGGCGGCGGCTCGAGCTTGCCGCTCGGCAGCCGGGTCGGCGGCTTCGGTGGTCAGCCGCGCGGCGATCACCTGGCAATGGATCCGTAGCAGCTCGACATCCGTTCCGGCTACCAGCGAGCGGGCCTTGGCCAGCTGCAACCGGGCCTGCTCGATCCGGCCGGAATCGAGGCAGCCCCAGGCAAGGTCAAGGTGCAGCTGTGCTCTGCCCCGGAGATCCAGGCCGGCCCGAGCGAGGCCGAGTTGGTCGACCAGCTCCAGCGCACGATCGAGCTGACCTGCCTGCCACAGTGCGCGGACGAGGTCTCGAACCAGGTCGGACGGCGGCGGAATGCCGGGGGTCGTGAGCCGCATCGCCTCGGTCAGGTCTGCCACTGCCCACTCGACGGCACCGTTGCGCAGCGCCAGCTTGCCACTACGTGCGTACACCTCGCCGGCTGGCATCCGGGCGCCGATCACCCCGTCGCCGATGGGCGCGATATGAATCATGAAACGATCCCTTCGGGTCGATACCGATCGAGTCGGCCTACACGAGCCACCGCGCATGCAACAGCCAAATCCCTTATTGGATAAGGGACGAGGTCGAACGGCTCCAAGCACCATGTCCAGGACCGGACGTGGCTGGCCCAGCGGCGCCCATCTCGGATGTCCGGAACCGGACATCGGCGTGGCGTACCAATTCCGTCCGCCTCGAAACGATTTGGCGACTTTTCCGTCACCATCGGAGATCGACCGGAGATCCGTTGCGGCAGGGTTGAGAACAATGCTCAAAGCAGCATCCGCTGCCGGGGCGACGCGCATCATCGCTGAAGAGACAGCGACGGACGGTTTCATGGGGGTGGTGGGCGATGGCGGATCGGCGACACCCGAGCTCGGTCCGCTGGCCGACCGGAGAGCCGATGTGGCTGCCCGAGTCACGACCGTGGCACCAGCCGATCGATCTGACGCCGGCGCTAGCCAGCGGCATCGAGCTGATCGAGGAGCCGAAGAGCCTGCGGGAGCGGGTGGATCGGCTGTCCGACTCGGCCCGGCACAGCATCTGCGCGCTTCAGCCGCACCTCGGCGGACATCCTGCACGGCCGGCCGATCGAGCCCAACCCCGGCCGGTCCCGACCCGACTGGTCGTCGAAAGCGGATCGGCCGGGGACTATGGCAGCGTCGCGGTGCGGCACAGCCCGAGTCCGTTGCCGTGCCGAATGGTCATCGTCGACGAGGCAATCGCTGTCGCAGCCGGGCCGGGCCCCGCGAGCCGAGGCGTGGCCATGGTGGTCGAGGAGCCGGTGCTGGTGCAAGGCCTGCTCTGCCTGTTCGAGGCGACCTGGTCCGCCTGCCCCCCGGCCACCCCCGACTACCTGACGCGGGACGAACGTAACCTGCTGGAGCGGATGGCCGATGGCAGCACCGACGAGTCGATCGCCCGCCGGCTCGGCATCTCCGACCGGCAGGTACGCAGGCGGATCGCCCGCCTACTCAAACAGCTGGGGGTGTCCAGCCGATTCGCCGCCGGAGCCGAGGCGGTCCGGCGCGGCTGGCTCTGACCGGCACGGTCAGGTGTCGGCCAGCCGGGTGATGAGGGCGCGCCGGTCGGGCACCGCCAGCTTGGTCTGCAGGCCGGCGATGTGCTTCTCCACGGTGCGCGGGGAGATGTGCAGGCGCTCGCCGATCTCCCGGTTGGCCAAGTGCTCGCGCACCAGCAGGCCGACCTCGTACTCGCGGGCGGTGACCCCGGCGGCGCGCAGCTCGGCCGGAATGACAGCTACCCCGTCTCGTCGCTGCTGGACCGGGGCGCCCAGGCTGCGCAGCAGGTCGCGGCAGGTACGGGCCGCGACCGCGACGCCTCGCTCGTGGAACCACGCCTCGGCGGCGCGCAGATCCTCGATCGGGTTGCCCCAGCCGTCCGCGTAGGCCGCCGGGGCGACCAGCCGGGCGGCCAGATGCCGGGCGACCGGAAAGATCTCGGCGTCGACGGCAGCCTGTTCGGCATGTCGCTGCGCCTCTTCCCGATCACCGCGCCGGCCTGCCGCTACGGCGGCGGCCCAGTGCAGGAACTGCCGAATCCAGCGCACCCGGCCTGCTGCCGCACCCAGCGCTGCTGTGATCTGCTCCGGCGGCGCCGTGCCGGCCAGGGTGTCGAGCAGCAGCAGCAGCCCGAGCGGTAGGGATATGTAGTCGAACCCCAGGGCACGCAACTGCGTCTTCTCGAGCACACCGAGCGCCTCACCGTCCTGGCCCTCCAAGGCCAAGCAGAACGCCGATGCGTAACTCATATTCTGCGCCAGGGCGGGTGGCGGGTTGGTTAACCCGTATCGCGCCAGCGCTTCGGTCATCGCCGTCCGGTCCGCGCGAAGAGCGGCTGCCGCCAAGTACTCACTCAACGCGTCCTGGGCCTGCCCGAGGTGCCCGAGCCGGCGGGCCTCCTCGACGCAGTTGGTCAGCCCGGCCAGCACAGGCTCCAGGCTGCCGTCGCTCACCATCGCCTCGTGCATGCATAGGTTCTTGTCCAGCAACAGTGCGCGCAGCACATCGCCCTGCTGCCGCGCCTCGTCGCGTAATGCCCGCACCGGCCGACTATCGCTGTCCTCCTGCCACTGTTCGATGATCGCCACCTGCCGTACCCAGCTGGCCAGGCCGTGCTCCTCGGCGAAGGCGGCGGCGTGTTGGAGATAGCGGAGGGCCTCCTGGCGGCGACCGCGCAATTGCAGGTATCTCAGGAAAGATATCCATGCGCGATCGGCGACCTCGGCCGCCAGGGTCCGTTCGGTGGCATCGGCCGCGGTCCGGGCCAACCGCATGGCTTCCTCGACGATGGCGTGCACCATCCGTTCGGCGGCTGGATCGGCCCTGCGGAACTGCTCGAAGCTCAATCGAGCGGCCACCGTGTCGCAATGCATGGTCAGCAACCGAGCAGCCACCGTATCGCGATGCAGGGTCAGCAACGCGTTGTTCGTGCCGGCAACCAGTGACCGGGCGCGAGCCAGCTGCTGCCGAGTCTGTTCAGCTCGTCCGGCAGCGCAGCAAGCCCAGGCAAGATCAGCGTGCAACTGTGCTCGCTGCTCGAGCTCCGGGCCGGCCGACACCGGGCCGAGCCGGTCGACCAACTCCAGCGCCCGGTCGAGCTGACCCATTCTTCCCAACGCGCGAACCAGGTCCTTGACGAGCTCGCTCGGTGGTGGCCCGCCCACGCCCTGAAGCCGAAATGCTTCGCTGAGATCGGCCACTGCCCACTCGACAGCGCCCTTCCGGAGCGCCAGCTTGCCGGTTCGGGCATACAGCTGGCCGGCTCGGGCCGGCTGGCCGGCTTCGGCAAACAGCCGGGCGGCAGTTCGGCAGGTCACCTCAGCTGGTTCGGGATCTTCGGTCAGGATCGCCTCGGCCAGCCGGCTTGCCGCCTGTCGGCGTTCGGCTGCGCTGGCCAGCTCGAGCACCGCGGCATGGGTGAGGGGGTGGTGGAATCGGTACCAGCCGGGTCGCTCGGCGACCACCAACTGCATGGCGACGGCATCCTGGAGAGCTGCCAGGAAACCAACCTCGCCGAGGTCGAGCGCAGCTTGCATGGTTGCCAGCGGGAACTGCTCACCGTAGGCCGCTGCGGTGACCACCAGCCGGCGCGAGACGCTGCCAAGGCCTTCGATACGGCTGCCGATGAGCTCCAGCATGCTGGGCGGCGGCGCGACCACTGGCACGGGAGATAGCTGCCAGTCCGCACCCAGCTGGTGCAGCTGGCCGGCGCTGATGAGGTGATACAGCAGTTCCTCCACCGCCAACGGATTGCCCGCGGTATTGCGCCAGGCCAGCTCGGTCACCTGCTCGGCCGGCCGCTCGCTGCCCAGGCAGGAGGCGACCAGGAGGTCGGTATCCGTCCGGTCCAACGGGTGAACCGGCAGCAGTTCCGCGGCGCTGCGACGTTCGGCCGTCTCAAGCAGCTCCCGAGCGCCGCTCGGCTCGTCCCGCAGCGCGCCGAGCAGCGCGATCGGTGAATCGCTGCCGTTGTCCAGCAGGTAGTCCAGCACGGCCAGGGAGTCCGGATCGGCGTCGTGCAGATCCTCGAGCACCAGCAGGCAACCCGAGGTTTGGCCGCCGAGCGCCGTCAGCAGCCGTAGTACCGCCTCGGCGAAGGTCACCAGCGGCGGAGCCTCGGCGCCGCCGAGCCGGTCCGGGCCGGGCAGTTCCGGCAGCACTCGGGCCAGCAGTGGCCGGTAACCGCCGAGGTCGTCGTCGGGCAGCAGCCCGCGCCGGTGGATAGCCGCCAGTGCTTCGGCGAACGGCCGCAACGGCGACACCGGGGTGATCGAGCTGGCCCGTCCACGCGCCACCACCAGCCCGTCCGCCCGGGCCTGCTTGGTGATCTCGGCGATCAATCGGGACTTGCCGACACCCGGCTCACCCACCAGGAAGCACGCCGGCTCGCGCCCACGCAGCCGGGCGAGCGCCGCCGTTAGCTCAGGCTCGCGGCCGACGAGGACGCCGGCCCGGGTGCGCACCAGCGGAAATTACTACATTTTCATCGACCGGCGGGGATGGCGTTGCATTCGGCAGAACTGCAGAAGTACACCTGTAGTACTCGTTTGGTGCACGATACGTGTCTGAGCGGCTGACCGGGGGAGGACAACGTGACAGTGATGCCGGCGGCGTTCTTCGGACACGGCAGCCCGATGAACGCTGTGGAACGCAATCGCTACACCGCTGCCTGGACCGCGTTCGGGCAGGCCGTACCGCGGCCTCGGGCGATCCTGGTGATCAGCGCGCACTGGTACATCAACGCCACCGCGGTCACCGCGATGCCACGACCGCGCACCATCCATGACTTCTACGGTTTCCCGTCCCAGCTGTACGACGTCGACTATCCGGCGCCGGGGTTGCCCGGGTTGGCCGAGGAGATCAGCGAGCTGGTCAAACCCACCTGGGTGGGTGCCGATGTGGACAGCTGGGGGATCGATCACGGCACCTGGTCGGTGCTGGTGCACGCCTTCCCGGACGCCTCGATTCCGGTGGTGCAGCTGAGCATCAACGCCGACAAGCCGTTCGACTATCACCTGCAACTCGGCGCAAAACTGGCCCCGCTGCGGGACAGCGGCGTGTTGATCGTCGGCAGCGGCAACATCGTGCACAACCTGCGCGGGATGGATTGGAACCGGGTCGACGAGGGCTTCGACTGGGCACGGCGCTTCGACATCGCCGCCCAGGAACGAATCCTGTCCAATCCGACCGAGCTGGCGACCCTGGACGCGCACCCGGACTTCCGGGCCGCGGTCCCCACCCCGGACCACTTCATTCCGGCGCTGTACTTCGCCGGTCTGGCCGGCGCGGCCGAGGGCAGCGACGCCGGGCTGCTCGTCGACGGCTATGCCTACGGCTCGCTGTCCATGACCGCCTACACGCTGGATCTGGCCTGTCCGGCAAGCGAGAACAATACGGGCTCGCCGGCTGTCGCCGCGGACGCGCCGCCGGACGCCTCGAACATCTGACCGCCGGCCGTCGATCGGGCGCCGGCACCTTCTTCCCGCTCCTATGACACCGCAGACAACGCGTCTGTCAACAATGCGACCAGCGCCTCGTGCTGTACGTCGGCCGACGACCAGACGTCCTCGTCCGAGCCGTCCAGCGCTCTGGCGGCCAGCCCCGCCTTCTTGTCGATCAACTCAGCGATTCTGCTGTCGATCGTCCGCGCGGCGATGATGCGCCACGCGGTGACGGGTTCGGTCTGACCGATGCGGTGGCTGCGGTCGATGGCCTGCGTCTGTTCCGCGTCGGTCCAGGACAGCTCGGCCAGCACGATGTTGGAGGCGACCTGCAGATTGAGACCTACGCCGGCGGCCGTCAGGGAGCAAACCGCGATGGCGACACTGGGATCGTTCACGAAGGCGTCAATGTGTTTCTGCCGCGACGCCGGGGTCTGTCCTCCCCGGATCGAGGAGAAGCGGATCCCCTGCTTGGCGAAGGCCTCCTCTGCGACGTCCATGACATCGACGTGCTTGGCGAAGAAGACCACTTTGCCGGCGCTTCGCGCGAGCTGTGCCGCATAGTCGGCGGCGAGGCCGGCCTTCGCCTGGCCGATGCGTCGCATCATGCTGAACACGTTGTCGCCGGTCTTGCTCGTGCTCGCGTCCTTCAGCTCCGACCTGGCCACCTTGCGTACGAGGTCGTGGTCGATGCCCGCGGCACCGATCCCTTCGACAACGGCGGACCGACGGCTTGCCAGTGCGGTCTCGTACCTCGACACCAGCCGCCGAGCGAGGTCGCGCTCCGCCGCCCGGATCGACCGGCCGACCTTGTCGTCGAGCTCGACAGGCAGGTCGGCGGTGCGGCGGGCGGGGATGTCTGCAGCCACATCGACCTTGCGGCGACGAACGATGCCAAGGTCGATCACGCACTTGCGAGCGGCGGAGTAGAACCCCGGGTCCGCGGGGGTGAGGCCGATCTCCTCGAGAGAGTTCATCAGCTCAGCGCGCGGCTCGGTCTCATCGATCCAGCCGAGGAACTGCCAGATGGCCCGGAAGTCCTCGATGTCGTTGATCAGCGGGGTGCCGGTGAGAGCCATCAGCAACGGGCGCGAGGTGCGAGACCGGATGCGTTCGGAGAGGTCAAGGACGTGCTGGGACCGCTGGGAGGTCTTGTTCTTGATGAAGTGCGCCTCGTCGACGACCATGCCGCGGAACCCGAACTCGCCGAACCATCCCACATGGCGGTCGAGCACCTCGTAGTTGACCACGACGATGTCGGCGAAGCCGTCGACCGTGTCACCGTTGCCGTGGACCGCAGTAGCCGAGCGGTTCGGCGTCCACAGGCCGGCCTCGCGTACCCAATTTGTCTTCACGACACTCGGTACGACCACCAGCAGCGGGTAGGCGTTCGCCACCTCCGCGGCGAGCAACGCCTGAGCCGTCTTGCCCAGGCCTGGCTCGTCAGCGAGCAGGAAGGTCCGGTGGCCGGCCGCGGCAGCGGCGACCAACTGCGCCTGGTGGGGCATCAGCTCCCGATTCCCTGGCACGCGCAGCGGGGCCGGTGCCGGCAGGGCCATGCACGCCGAGGCTCCGCCGTCGGCACGCTCGAACGAGCTGAGGAGTGGATTGAGTAGCTCCCAGCCGGCCAAGCGGCGCGAACCAACCGTGCTCGGCCGGGCGGCGGAGAAGTCCGGGGCGAGGAACGGGTTGGCCAGCTGTCGAGATATGACCGACTGGGGCACGACCCGACGCTCGGTGCTGGCCGAAGCGGCCGCGGACTTTCTCGGCGCGGTCTCCTCGGGTGCCGTTTCGATACCCGCCGCCCGCAACATGTCCCGCTTGAGCAACCTGGCCGCGTCGGAGACGACGGCATCTTCGGCGAGGAGCGCGAGAAGCATGGGGTGACGTACGGCGGTCTTCGCGAGGATCGTCGCGATCCCGTCCAGGCGCTTCAGCCGCTCGGCCCGGCTGGCCTGGCTGCCAGTCTGCCTCTCCTGGACTCGGGCGTGCTCCTCGCGCACAAGCAGTGCGACGACCTGAAACTTCGTGCGCACTGCGGGCGTCACCCGGCGACTCTCGACCGCCGCTTCCACCTCACGCACCGCGCGAGCGAGCACGGACAAGACGTCTTCGGGGGCGCGGACGCGCCGCTGCTTAGGCGAAGCGGTATGGCGAGTGCCCATCTGCCGCCGGCCTGGTCGAGCCAAAGACTCCTCCTCTGCAGGCCCTGCTCGGTGGCCGGGCCAAAATTGCGCACACATACCGCTGTCGGCCGATGGATGTTCGCCCGGAGCCCGGACGACTGCTCCGAGACGCCGCTGACCCCACCGAACTCTCCCGCGAGATCGACACCGCGGGGCCGACGGACCGCCCGCTGCGGCCCTCAGCCGCCAGTCGGTGGGGGTCGACGACTACCCCGCTGGAGGTGTCACAAGCACACCATCGTCTCGGCTTGTGGCGACGGTGCAGATCCATGCTAGCGCCCATCGGTCGGGCGCGGGGCCAGGCCGGCCGGGCTCGCGGTTCGCGGCGGAAGGCGTTGCGCCTGCAGGAGCGGGTCGGGTATCCGATGGCCGAGTCGCAGCAAGCCGGCTCCGGTCAGTGCTGCCGTCAAGGCGCCGCCCCACCAGACGGCGTCGGGTGAGGTTGCGAGTAGCGCGCCGCCGACCGCGGGGCCGAGGGCCACGCCTGTGGTGAAGGTGAGGCCGTAGAGCGACATGTAGCGGCCGAGCAGGTGAGGCGGTGCGAGGTCGGCGACGATTGTGCCGAGCACGATGAACTGCGCGCACTCACCGATCGCGATCACGACCGCGACCCCGGCCAGGACGGTGGTAGCGGTGAGCGTGGAGCTCGTTAGCGTTGCGAGCAGGACCGCGAGCAGGCCGATGGCAAATAGCGCGCTGGTGGCGGCAAGGGCGTGTGTGCGGCGCATCCGCTTGACGACCCGGGTGGCTGGAATCTGCGCGACGACGATGAAGAAGGTGTTGATGAAGTAGACAGCGCCGATCTCGCCCGGCCCGACAGGCGTGTGCGCCTTCGCAAACGGCGCGAGGATGTTGGAGAAGAGCGCGCCGCCGGTCATCACGAACACGATGTTGGCGGCGATCAGGATGAGGAAGAGCCGATCGTGGGCAACTGATCTGAAGCCTGTTCCCCTGTCACTGGCCGACGCAGCATTCGCAAGGTGGGGATTCGGGATCCCCACGAGCACAACCAGCGCGAAGACAGCGAAGGTGACGCCGTCGAAGAGGTAGAGCGCCTGGAACGTGTGGAGGTGGTTGGCGGAGGCGACGATGAAGCCCGCGACCGTGGCGCCGCTGCCGAGACCGAAGTTGCCTGCGACTCGGCGGAGCGCGATCGAGGAGGCGCGCTGCTCCGCTGAGACCAGGGTCAGGCTCAGCACCTGGTTCGCGGTGTTCGCCAGTCCGAACCCGGCGCCGCCGACGGCCGAGCAGACGAAGGCTTGCCATGGACGGTCGACGAATGCGAAGCCCGCGTAGCCCAGTGCGCTCGCGAGATTGCCGATGATCAGGATCGGCTTCGCGCGGAAACGATCGAGCAGCGCACCCGAAAAGGGCGTTACGACCGCCGCCATGCCCATGACCGCCGCCAGCACCAGCCCCGCAGTCGCCGTCGGGAAGCCGCGGGCCTGGTGCAGGTAGATGATCTCGAAGGGAAGGATCAGTCCGGTGCCGAAGTAGTTGGCCGCGGTCCCAGCCTGAAGAACGATGACGGGCCCCGACAGGCCCGTCCGCCAGCCGGCGAACACACCAGCGAGCGTCCTTCTCACGTGCTTCCTGCGGTTGGCAGCCTTCCCGTGGGTGCCTGAGACTCGCACGTTCACCAGCGTCCTCGGCGGCGGCGATCGAGAACGGCGGACGCCGCGCGCCCAGCCGATGCGGACGATTGCATCGTCAACCTCCAGGGTCGTTTCCAGCTGCCGCGGCACGATCCGGTGGGCGGATCGTCCGGGCGGTCGGTAGTGCATACACCGCGGCGCCGGGAAACTGGGCGCCTCCGGCACCGGGAAACTGGGCGCCCGCGAGCCGCCCAGTTCACGCCGTGGGCGGTGTATATACCGGGCGGAGGTAACGACGTGGTGCGGAAGGAGCGCGGGATGGTGACAGCCGATCTGCTCTCACGGGCGCGGGCCGGGGATGGCGAGGCGTTCCGGGAGCTGGCTGGGCCGCACCGGCGGGAGCTGCAGGTGCACTGCTACCGGATGCTCGGATCCTTCGCCGACGCCGAGGACGCCGTCCAGGAGACGATGCTGGCCGCCTGGCAAGGCATCGGCGGGTTCACCGAGGAACGCGCGTCGCTGCGTACCTGGCTGTACAAGATCGCCACCAACCGGTGCCTCAACGCGCGCCGCGCGGCGAGCCGGCGCCCGGCCAGGGAGTGGGATGTGTCGCAGTTCGAACCGCTCGTGCCGAGCCCGCGCGAGGAGGCAGTCTGGCTGCAGCCGTTCCCTGACGCCCTGCTCGAGGGTGCCGTCGACGTGCCGCCCGGGCCCGAGGCCCGATACGAGCAGACCGAAGCCATCTCGCTGGCCTTCGTGGCCGCCCTGCAGCTACTGCCGCCGCGCCAGGTCGCCGTCCTCATCTTGCGCGACGTCCTTGGGTTCCGTGCCAGCGAGGTGGCGGACATGCTGGAGGTGACCGTCCAATCGGTCAACAGCACCCTCAAACGAGCCCGCGCCAGCCTCCAGCGCCGGCAGCAGCCGGCCGCCGGGCACCAGCCGCCGCCGGCCGCCGGCTCACCCGTCGAGGACGCGATAGTGGCGAAGTTCGCCCGCGCGTGGGAGTCGGCCGACCTCGACGCGCTCGTGGCCCTGCTGACCGACGACGTCTTCTTCGCGATGCCGCCGGTACCCTTCGGATACGAAGGCCGAGATGCCGTCATCCGCTACTGCGCCAGCCAGTTCGCCGCGGGCCGCAGGTTCGACCTCGTCCCGGTACGAGCCAACGGCCAGCCGGCCTTCGGAGCCTACCTGCGCGGCCCGGCCGGCATCCGCCACGCGACCGGCTTCCACGTGCTCACCCTCGCCGGGGACAGGATCTGCGCCATCACCCGCTTCGAAGCCAGCGTGCTGCCATGGTTCGGGCTACCACGATCACTCCCGAACCGATAGCCAACTCGGCCACCACGGCGGGGTTCCCCTGCACCGCGGCCCTGTGCGCGACGCGGACCTGTGCGCGACGCGGACCTGCGCGCGACGCGGACCTGCGCGCGACGCGGATTGACCATCCGGATGCACGCACATCCCGTGGACGCGCGCCACCGAGTCGTCGATAAGCGCGCACACCAGCGTGACCACCCTGCGCCAGATGAGGCGTTAGCGGCGCCTGTGGCCTGTCACCAAGTTCGCGCAGCACGGCGGCGTACAGCCATCCCGCGACGGGGTGTGGTACTTCCCTGCTCGCCTCTCGGTGAGTTCGCTAGCTCAAGCCGCGTCGACTGACACGGGCGAGTCACCGCCTGGTGTGGTGTGCGGATGAGAAAATCGCTGCATGGGCAGCTTCGTGGACGACTTCGAGCGGCGATTGCGGGCCGCTAGTCAGGAACTCGCAAACAGAGTCGTGCAGTTCTTGGACACCTTCCAGCGCGAGTACGCCGGACGGGACGTGTCTGTGGTCCGGCCTGCACTCGAAGCGGGATGGGCCGGCATCAACGACGGCGCACGGATCACTGATCCCGAACTATCGATAACGGCGCAGGCAGTCAGCGAACGTCGCCGCGTATGGCTGGACGAGCGAGGCCACATCATGATCGAAGAGCCCGGTGACCAATAGAAGCAGTGCTTACGACAGTTCTGGCCGCAGCGGCTATCGTCGCCCCGCTCATCGGCGTATGGGTGGGCGCGCAGTTGTCGGACCGATCTTCTGAGGATGCCTGGCTCCGGGATCAGCGGCTTGCCGCATACCTAGAGCTTCTAGACCAGTTTGAGGCCCTTATCAGAATGTTCGCTGTTGGGCAGCGTGTCAGCCGCTTCCGTCCCGAAGCGGCCGAGCATGCCCACGACTTCGAAGGCGTCGAGCTTGCGTGGATGGATGCGACCCGGGACCTAACTCATACGGAAATGCGAATCTCGATACTCGGTGGCAAGCTAGGGCAGATCTATGAATCGCATGCCAACGACCTGCTTGCCGACATGTTCGACGCACTCGAAGACAAGGCGATCGACGAAGCAGCATGGGACAAGTTGGTGGCGAGGGGCCACGCCATCCATGAGTCGCTTGAGAAGTCCGCTCGCGATGACTTGAAGGTTCCCATCGCGCGACCAAGGCCACGACTAACACATCCGCTTCGTCGGGCAAGGCTGAGCGACTAGAGACATGTACGCCTCAGCCCCGCATGCTCCAAGGATGGCCGAATAACCACGGGTGGGGCTGAGTGCCGGCACCGAGGGCTGAGTCGGTGTCCGACTACGTTTCCTCTCGGCGAAGGTTGAGAGCACACTCCAGGGCACCTCGCTATCGCGCTCCGTAGACGTCACCGCGAAGCCGCACAGCAAGGACGTAGATCGTCCTGCGTCCTTCGTCGATTCGGTAGACCACGCGATAGGTGCCCAGATGGGCAGATCGGCATCCTTCATAAGGGGCGGCGAGTTCGCCACCCAGTCGGTGCGGGTTCGTCGGTAGCCGTTCGGTGATGAACGTGTAGGCCGCCCAAGCGACAGTCTCGGGAAGGTCGTGTTGAAGTGCTCGACGAGCAGGCCCGGTGAGTTCGACCGTCCAACTCTCGCTCACGCGCGGGTGGAACGCCGCGCCTGCATTGACTTACGGAGTTCCTCAGCGTTCACAGTCTTGCCAGCCGCGATGTCCGCTTCGGCCTGCCGGATGTCGGCGACCATTGTCGCGTCAGACAAGATCGCGATGGTCTCTCGCAGGGCTTCGAGTTCGGCATGCGAGACCAGGACGGCTGCCGGCTCGCCGTTGCGGGTGATGTCGACGTGTTCTTGGGTCTGCTCGACCATCGCCACCAGTTCGGAGAGTCGCGCCTTGGCGTCCGTAACGGTCATCGTTTGTGTCATGGTTCGAATTCTAGTCCGATCGCGGCTTAGCGCACTAGGCCCTCACCGGCAGGGTCGGAAAGCTGTCTTAGCAGGCGCATAAACGTTGCAATTCTGACATCGGGCCCTCATGGCAGCTCTGTGCCATCGAGCGCAGATATCCGTCGTTCGGCGCGCTTGCCTCAGGCTCGACTAGGCGCGCAGATGGATTGATACTGCGTGTCTTGAACAGCGCGCTACTACGGGGGCAACTGAGATGTGGTTCGGTGCGTGCAACCTGACGCGCGTCGGCTACTGGGTCGCAGCCGGTCCCGCCGCATGCAATGACACCGCGCGTTTGCTCTCGGTTCCGGCCGGCCGCTACCCAACCCTCTTGACGTTCGCCGGATGATCGAAGACCCTCTCTACAACGGGGAGAGAGCATGACGGGGATTTTCGGCCCGAAGCCAACGGGCTACGTTGCGATTCCGCTTTTGGCTGGCGAGCAGATCGTCCGTCAGCAGCCTGCGTCCTACCTCGTCAACGGCAAGGCTATGTGGGGTGGACAGCTGGTTCTGACGAACCAACGACTCCTATTCCAGCCGCTCGATATGGGTGCCGTCACGAAATTGATCTCAGAAGGCATTGACTTCCTACCGGACAACCTGGCCATCTTGGGAAAGGTCGTTTCGAAGGCTTTGGACTACACATCGACCTACCAGGGGAAGCTGACGAGCGCGATCAACTCCTCGTCGATCGTAGGTGTCGTTGCGGGGATGAACGCCTCGCTCGGACATCCACCAAGCCTGATCCTTACCTTCGACAACGGTCGTCGGCTTGAGCTTGGGATTCTGAACAGCATCAAGAGCCCAAATTTCCTGCCGGCTAACAACGCTGCGCGCGACGCGATGGTCGCGGCCATCCGTGCTCAGGAGACTGTGTCGACTCTTAATTCGTAGCAAAACCGGTACGAATTCGGTGTCGTGACCGCCGCACTGCAGTGCGTGAGAGGGTCTGGCCACGGCACGAGGTGTCGGATCGGGGCCGGATTCTCGCCTCGGTGCTCGAGGCGTAGGACACAGCCTGCGGGGCCTCCCTTCCACGGCAAGTCTTGTTTTAACATCGAGCAATATCGGCCGGTAAGAACATGAGCGTCGTTGGTGCTGCGGCGAGCTAGGTCCTTCAGATCGGGTCTCGTGCGGCTACGGGCATTGCCGAACGGACAGAGCCCTGGTTCAACCTCTCGATGGAGTACAGCTTGCCGAGCGCGAACGCGCCGAGCCGTCTGAAGAGACTGGATACGCGGACGGACGGTTTCGCCGTACCGTCCGAGGGGTGCGACTGGCTGGCTCTGGAACCGTCTGCCGATCTGCGGGTTTGGCTTGTTAACGAGGTGCCAGCTTGTCGTATCTCGCTGCGGCGTGGCTCGAAAGAGGTGAGGGCGCAGTCGATCTGAATTCAGACATGCCCGCCGCGGTTCTTCCTTCGGTGATGTCTTGGAGGCGACGTGACTGGCGTGGTGATCGGGATCGACCCGCATAAGGGATCGCATACTGCGGTCGTCTTGGACGCGGCGGAGAACGTGCTCGGCCAGCTGCGGGTGAAGGCTCGCGCTGATCAAGTACCGCAGTTGCAGCGGTGGGCACGGGCATGGCCTGATCGAATGTGGGCCATCGAGGGCGCCCGGGGATCACTGCGCTGCGCGGCCGTGGTCTGGGCGAAGTGACCGCAGAGGACGACACGATGGTGCTGCGGGTGTGGTCGCGGCGTTACCGTGATCTGGCCAGTCTCCGCACTCAAGTCGTGTGTCGCCTGCACGCGGTCCTGTGTGACCTAGTGCCCGGCAGATTCAGCAAGCAAATCACCGCAGGACAGGCGATCGAGGTCCTCGCCGGCATCACCACGCACGGCGCGATAGCGCAGGCGCGACTTGAACTCGCCGCAGACCTGGTGGCCGATCTGCAACGACTCGACGCCCAGCGCCGCGAGATCAAACGGCGGGTCAGCAGAGCCGTTGCCGCATCGCACACCACGATCACCGACATCTACGGCGTCGGCCCAATCGTGGCTGCCACCATGCTCGGCTACGTCCGCGACATCCACCGGTTCCCGACCCGCGACCGTTTCGCCGCCTACAACGGCACCGCCCCGATCGAGGCCTCCTCCGGCAACCGGAAGATCTATCGACTGTCCCGTCGCGGCAACCGGCAACTCAACTACGTCATCCACATGGCGGCAGTGACCCAGATCCGCAACCGCGGCACAGCCGGCCGCGCCTACTACGACCGCAAGCTCGCCGAGGGGATGGGCGGCAAGGCCGCGTTGCGATCGCTGAAGCGCAAAATCAGCGACAGCATCTACGCCCGGATGATCGACGACGCCCGGCCACACCCCCACGCCACCACTGAGGACCCGGGAGGGCAATCGGGGAACGACTCTGTCTCCAGCGCGGCCAGCTCACACCCCGACACGCCGGCTCTTCGGACAAGCCACTCCCGGGCCACCACCGACCCTACGACCATCCGCACCGCTCGTCAGCGACCTACCCTGAAAAGATCTTCACCAGCTGGTTGACACAAAGAGGTCTCGATAGGCGCGGCTGGACGTCTATGTCGATACAAGCAGATCTATCAGTGGTGTCTCGCGCAGAATACGGCTAAATCTGATGTGCGACTGCTCGCGCATCGGCAGGGTCGAACGACGCGGTGATGGGTTCGGTCGGGGCGCCTGAGGATAATCTGACGCGGCGAGCGGACGTGGGTTGCAGTGGTGAGTAACGTACCTTAGGCGGCCGGATCTCGGCGGTTGCAATTCGCGCTATCAAGCGACTTGCTGTCAGTCACCGTAACGTGAAAAGTGGGTCGAAAGGAAGTCAATCTCGACGTCGGGCCGGGCCTTTGCGAAGCGTTCGACCTCTGGGCCGGCGGACGTCTCGATGATCAGCTTTTTGAGGCGAGGCAGCTCCGACAAACCCGTCAGGTCCTCGAGGTAGCGAGATTCGCGGAGGATGACGGCTTCGAGCTTCGTGCATGCCGCGATCGACCAATCCTCGCCGGCTGCCGTCCCCGACCCGGGATGCCGTTTCGATAGGGCGGTGATCCTGCTGCCGGAAACCTCAAGTTGTCGAAGCTCGGTCAGCCGGTGAATGCCTTCGAGTGAATCTACTGAGCCAGCCTTAAGGATGATGAGGCTTCTTAGCGTGGCAAGCCCGGCGAGCGATCGTAGGTCCTGAAGATTGAGTACACCGTTTACGAAGGTGAGATGTGCCAGGTTGGGTTGCGAAGTCAGGCCTACTTGTCTTCCCGTGTCAGCATCCGCAGTGTGCAGCGCGCTGGCGAAGATAAGGCCGTCGACGAACAGGGATTCCAGCGAACCGGAATCCGGCAACTGTAGAGGCACGTTGGCGGCGACAGCGATTGCCAGCTCGCGAAGTCCTGCCATGTCGCGCAACCTTCGCGTCGACGAAGCGGGGTTGCATCTGATAGCCCTCAAGCGCTCGAGATTTGCGAGCGTACCTAGGAAGTCGAGATCGCCCAGGGACGCCTCTGCCAGTGTCAGCCTTCGCAGTGCGGTAAAGCCGCGTTCGAACACAGTCGCGAGGTCCGTCTCAGGCAGCCCCACCTCAAGGCAGTTGAGCTGCGGAAGATCGGACAGCTGAGTCAGATTGGTGATGGGAGTGCCACTCAAGCTGATGCTCGTCAATAGCCGGCATTCGGCGAGCGGCGCGAGCGACAGTGTCTGGGCATCGCGGGACTGACCGCGACGCAGTATGCCGAGGTCGTCGAAGAGAGTGAGCTCCGTTAGGTTCGGCAGAGATTGCGCACCCTCCAGCGAGGTGAGCCTGTCTGCACCAAGTAGATCGACATGAGTCAGTAGATTCAGCGCGGCCAACGGCTGTAGATCGACGAAGCCGGCGACCGATCGGATTGAGACTTTGGTGACGTCGTCGAGCCCCATGAGGGCGGCGCAGGCAGCCTCGCTGTGGATGGGAATTGAGACGCCTACTAGATCGAGTCGCCGAAGCACGAGATCGGCGTACAGCTCGACCTCGAAGTCCTCCCACGCCGAGAGGAGCTCGTCTCGAACTGCGGGCTCGGAGAATCTCTCGGCATAGTCGGCCAGCAGCTCGATGGCGGGACGGCCGCCGATCTGGCGCGCGGTATGGATGAACGAGAGGACCTCGTCGGTGTCGTTCGGTTGACGGAAGGATTCCAGGATAGGGGCCCCTACCGTGGCGACAAGCGTCGATTCCTCGGCGGTCTGGGCGGGCAAAGACTCTTCCAGCAGCCCTTGCAGCGCGCTGAGGTAGTTCGACTCGATAGAGCTCCCGACACCGATGCACTCAGCGATGCAGAAGGTGAGTCGCCGCAGTTCTGGGTCGGCGGAGGTATTCCTCTCATCATCGTTTTCGCCCAATTGGGTGCGCAACCTGAAGCACTTGCCCACCACATCGTTGGCGGCCCAACCCGGAGCAATGGCGCAGAAAAAGGCGACCACGTTGTACCAACCTGGCTGGCCGAAGCGTGACATCAGGTCGTTGACGTCACCGGAATTTAAGTAACGCACGGCCGCCAAGTATTCGAGAAAGAGTCGATGGACGAATTGCCCATCCTCGTGGGCCACCTGTGTAAAGATCACGCTGCGTTCGACCAGGTATGCCGTGAGCGGTTCGTCCAGCGCTACCGTGTGGCTTGTTTCGTCGCTAGGAGCCGTGTTCTCGGAATCACCGAGGGCCTGCACGAGCCGGACCGAACTTGCCCCACGAACGAACATTTCGTAGGCGATGTGCGACAGCGCCTCCTGCTTCTTCCTCGTTCCAAGCGCACGAAATTCCACCGGGATCAGCCCACGTGAACGTTCCCGCTTATCTAGTAGGACGTCTGTCACCTTGCTAACGAGTTCTACCCGGCCCAATGGAGCCGCCGACGCCCCGTCCGCGTAATACGCGCAAAGCATCGCCGCCATGAGTGGCGTGTCGGCAAGCTGCCGAAGACTGATGTTCGTGCCTAGGTCCCGCAGCAGTTCGTTCCGGCGACGAGCGTAGTGCTGGGCATGGCGAGGCGATCCGCTGATTATCGCGTCGAACCACGACGTGACAATTCGTTGCAATTGCTCCGGTCGCAGCGTCTGCAGCTGCACCGCGGAGAAACCGAGCTTCGACAGTCGCAGGGCATCGATCGCCTCCGGGCGAGAGGTGAGCACGAGCGGCGCTACGGAAGGGCCGTTGAGCATCGCGGCCAGCCAGTCAATAGCACTCGCGCGACGATCGGGGGGCAATTCGTCCAGCCCGTCGACTAAGATCAGCGCGCGGCCCTGGTCGCGTACGCTGGCTGCCCAGTCGCCGGGCGGGTCGGCCAAGGTCTGAATGTCTCGGGTCAGAAGGCTCAGGCCGGACGAGGTTTCCGCTCCAGCTGTGAAGGCCGTGCGGAGGTTCACCAGGAACGGAATCCGTCCAGCGAGCGAACGCAACTCGTCCGGCAGCGCGCTCGGATTGTGCGCGGACATCGCGACCTTCACCGCGATCCAGCGGAGCAAGGTGGTCTTTCCTGATCCAGCAAGACCCGAAACGATCAGCCGCACCGCAGCATTGCCAACCGCCGCCTCGGAAATCGCTCGCTCAATGGGTTGTCCGGTCAGCGACCGCAGTTCACCCGCAGCCCCGCGGCCGGCATGAGCGATCTCGGCCAAATCCTGCGGACTTAGCACCTCGGTGGAGACAAGGCTGACGTAGGTAGAATCGACCGGCTGCCAGCGCAGCGCCTCAGGAACGTCAGAGAGTCCGAACTGTTCCAGGTCGCCGTACTGATTGGCCAGCGCCTGTAGGTACACTGCCGTAAATTCAGCATGCTCTTCGGTGGTACCTCGTCGAAAGCTGGGCACGAACACTCGGTTCAGCGCGTCGGTCACCCGGGTGGACGTGGACTCGAGGCTAAGGTAACTGGCTAGGGCTAGCTTGTTCGCAGACTCGGGTGCGCTTTTCGCGATCGCGCACATCTGTGCGGCTGCTACGCTGAGCAGCAGCCAAGCGTACGACTGCCCGGATTCGTCGACGCTGTCCTGGTCGAGTTCGCGCGATAGCGCGTCGCGCAAGCCGGCTGCAATCCGCTCGCCGTCGAACCGTGCCCCGGCTAGCCGGACATAATCCAGGCCGGATGACGCCAACACCCGGACAACACACTCTTGGGCAACATCGCGCTCATCGCCCCCGAGATTGCGGAACTCGCCCCCGACACGTTCGAACTGCTCGCTAAGATCATCGGCGATGTCCTCAATGAGCCGTTCAACCTGTTTGCGTGGGCGACGATCGCGAATCTCCTTGCCGAGTTCCTTTGCGATTTCGACGGCGGTCGTCACGTTCTCGAGCGCGCCCGGCGCGATCAAGCCAAGCGTGAGACGCATCGTCAGCTCGGCAAGCTTCCGTGAGCGATCGTCCACTCCGCACCCTTCACACCGTCCCAAGGCGGTATCGCCGCAATGCATCCACTCAAAGCCCTAACAGTGAGAACGGCGCGCACCCTGATAGCCAGGCGCATGCCAGACTGGCGCTGGGCTACGAGCAGCCTCGACCGCGAGATCCCCGAAGTGGAGCCCATGAAGGATACCTGCCGGTTAAACCTAGTCGTCAATGTTTGTACAAACTCTTAGTCCTGTCGATAGGGCTGCTACCTGCGCCGAACTGACAACTTGGTCTTTTGCTTGCACGTACCCGTCGATAAGCGCCGCCGGACAATCCTGGACTCGGCACGCACATAGATCGCTATCGGTCGGCAGCGACGCCGATACCTGGCCGCGGTCCCGATGGCTGACGACGTGTATTCGCCGCATGTGACCACCGCCGGGACGTCGCGATGGCAAGACGCACATCAGCTCGATCACAACGCCTCTAACGATGTTGCCCTAGGTGTACCGTGGGAGCAGCCCAAGGAGGCAGCCATGGTCGAGACAGTGCTATTGGGTATTGCGGTGGCCATCATCGTCAGCGCGTTCCTGGCGCTTTACGTCTGGACCAAGCGTTCGGAGTCCGGCATCGACTGGGACCACCCAGGATTGTCCGACGAGCAGGCGAACGCGCTGCGCTTCGGGGTCGCCATGACGGTGAATCAGAACAACATCGGGCTGTAACCATAGGGATCCGACCGAGCTGCTGCTATCCCTGGCCGATCCAGGACCTGCTCGCGGACTTGCGGCCGGCCGCGTCACTCCTTCCACTCCGTAGGCTGAGTAAGCACGCCGCGACCGGCGCACACCCTCTTTGCCGCTACGGCCAACGCCGATGCGTTGGCAAGCGGTGGCCAGCCGATCTTGATCCTTTGGGGTGATGCTACCCGGGCAGAACTGCTCCTGCGCCCGATGATCATCGGGTAGGCCCCCCTTTCCGTCGATAGGCCCGCCCCTGGTTGCGAGGGCCTCGGCGCGCGCAGACGGGTCAGTATGCGGCGTGAGGACACCGGCCCCCGCACGGTCGTGGCGGGGGCCATAGGCGACCGGCCTCGGCGGTCGGATCGGCCGCGTGATAGTCATCGGATTCCAACAGACATCGGCGGCGCCAAACCGTGCGATGCTGGATCCATGGTGTTCAACATGAATGTCGGTGGCGGGCAGTCGATCTTCGCTCAGTCCTCGGCACGGCTGAACGAACTCGATGCCGAGTTGCGCGACAAGCACACCGGCAAACCTGCCGAGGACATCAAGCCCCTCGCCCTCCTCGCCCTACGGCGAATCGGTGTCAGTCTGCCTGACGCGGAGCTCGTCGCGTATGCGGAAGCGGTCTCGCGCGGCGAGAAGTTTCAGTTCCACGTCAGCTAACACGCGCTCAGGGGTTGAACCCGGAATACGGTCTCGCTTCGCATGGTGCAGTCCGCGCCACGCGCGTAACCGTCGATATCGAGCACATCGTCGGCATGCACTTGACCCGCTTTGGTGGACACCTGATTCTGGCTGAGAGCCGGAGGAAGGAGTCCCGGTATGGGACGTCCATCGCGGTATCCGGATGAGTTCCGGCGTGAAGCGGTGCAGATGGCGTTGGCGAGCAACGAGTCCAGGGCGTCGATCGCGCGGCGGCTGGGGGTGAATGAGACCACGCTGCGCAACTGGGTCGCCAACGAGTTGGCCGAGCAGGCGCGGGCGGCGAACCCGTTGTCGGTGAGCCCGTCGGAGTTCGAGGAGCTGCGCCGGCTGCGGCGTGAGGTGGCGGAGTTGCGGGTGGAGAAGGAGATCCTGCGCAAGGCAGCTGCTTATTTCGCCCAGGAGACGATCCGGTCTGCCGCTTCCGATTCGTCGCCGATCATCGACACGCCTATGGCGTCAAGCGGCTCTGCCGGGTCCTCGCGGTCTCCCGCTCGGGGTTCTACGCCTTCGTCACCCGGCCGCCCTCGGCGAGGGCAACCACCGACGCGCGGTTGAGCGAGGCGATCGGGGAGATCCATGAGCGCTCGCACCGCACCTACGGCGCGCCGCGGGTGCACGCCGAGCTGACCCGGGCCGGGTGGCGCTGCGGCCGCAAACGGGTTGCCCGGCTGATGCGCTCCCACCACCTGGTCGGTGCCCACACCCGTCGACGCTGGCGCACCCGCTCGGATCGGGTGGCAGTCGCTGCCGACCTGGTGCGGCGCAACTTCGACCCGACCGGGCCGGACGTGCTCTGGGCCGCCGACGTTACCCAGATCCGCACCGGGCAGGGCTGGCTCTATCTCGCTGCGGTTCTCGATCTGTGGTCAAGACGTGTCGTGGGCTGGGCGATGGGCAACACGGTCAACGCTGAACTGGTCGGCGATGCGTTACTGATGGCCTTCCAGCGACGACGACCTGACCAACGGGTGGTGCACCATTCCGACCGCGGCGCGGTCTATACCTCCCTCGCCTTCTCCACCCGCCTGAGCGAACTCGAGCTGGACCAGTCCTTCAGCGCCGTCGGCAGCTGCTATGACAACGCCGCCGTCGAGTCGTTCTTCGCCACCCTCAAACGCGAACTCGCCTGGATCCATCAACGCACAACCTGGCCGACCCGAGCACAGCTACAGACCGCGCTATTCGACTACATCGAAGCCTTCTACAACCCCGAACGCATCCAGCAACGCCTGCACAACCGCAGCCCCATAGACTTCGAGCACCACGCGGTCGCATGACAACAACGTGCCCACCAAACCGGGTCAAGACCAGCAGTGGAACGGTGCGCAGATCGATAGATCTGGGCGTCTGGCGGTCCGCCCTTTCGTTGCAGATGGATAGCTATGCCACCCCGACATGGACGCGCTAAGGCACCCGAGGGGGTGTTAGATCGGATTAGCGCCACGCCGGGAAGCCATGCTCGACCACAAGCGCGCTTCGGTCTGATGGCTTAGCCTCGGCGCGCGCCACTACTTGGGGACCCGAACCGTGTAACTGGGGGCGTTCTGATCGGCGCTGAAGTAGCGGCTCGCGGTCTGGTAGGCGGCATCCACAACCTTCTTGCTCGCCGCGGGCTTCGGCGCAAAGTCGAGGAGTGAGAGGCCGGTCGTATCGAGCACAATTGTCTGGTAGGTGTGCGATGCCGTGATGTACGCCTCACCCGGCCCCCCCAGGGCCAGTTTCATGTAGGTCGCCATGAAGGTCCCGATCGAATCGATATCGACTGGATCAAGTTCCACTTCCAACCTAAGGGCGAGCGTCTTCGGATTGGGTCCCGGCCGGTCATCGAACTCTCGAAACGGAATATTGTTGAGTAGTCCACCGTCGACCCAACAACCGATCAACTCGGGATGGTCGGCGGCGACAGGGTGGTTTTTGTCGATGCGAATGGGCTTGAACACCAAAGGAATGCCCATCGAGATACGCACGGCGTCGGCAACAGGCATCCACGGTGTGTCCAAATGGGAGAACGCCTGGCTCTTCCCGGTGGCGATATTTGTTCCCATCACAAGTAGCTCCACGCCGAAGTACTGGAAATGCGCTTCGAAGGGGATGTTCCTTTGCGGCTTGCCGTCCGCACCGGGCGGCATGCGGTCGGACAGCAACTTGTCGAACAGGTCGCGTGCTGTAGAACCTGCAAAAAGCCCTAGATCACGCTGGACGTTGACGGCGAAGTCCTTCCAATGTGCGAGCAACTTGTCGAACGGCGGTACACTCTTGTACTGAGCGATCAGCGTCTTCACCGAGCCGATGGACTCGCCGACCCAGGCGGGAAGCCAGCCGGCGGTGGATGATTCCCACTGGGCGATCTGTGCCTCCAGGCCCGCGACGGTCTCGATATACTTGAGAAGGCGCTTTTGCTGTTGCTCCTCACTTGAGTCCTGCACCGCCTGATACGCGCTGCCCATGACGGGGGTCAGCCGCGTGACGTCGGACTTCACGTCGTTGAAACCTCCATCGAAGAAGGCCAGGAATTTCTCCTGGTCGTTCATGAGCGTCTCCAGCTCATTCGTCGTGTATCCGATCGAGAGGAGAAACGCAGTGATCGCACCAGCCGAAGCGCCACCGACCCCGAGCAGGGCGCGTCGATCGAGGCGGCTGTGACGAAGGCCGTCCGCTGTCAGCGGATCAGACTTGTGCGGCGAGTGGTACGCGAGAACTCCTCGCTCCTCAAGCGCACGGAGCGCGCCGAGGTAGGCGAATCCCTTTCCGCCGCCGCCCTCGAAGACCAGGTACCTGACATCCCGAGGTTTCAGGCGACGATATCTGGGTGAATTTGACGAGGTAGCAATCATCCTGATCGCCTGGCCGGCCCAGGCTAAACGATGCTGAAGGTGGCCGGGTTACTCGCGATCCCGTTCACAGTAACAAGCACCGGCCCGGACGTCGCGCCGGCGGGAACACTGACGACGAGCGAGGAACGCTGCCACGAAGTGATCAAGGCTGCCGCCCCGTTGAACGTCACCGTGCTTGCATCTTGGGTCGCCCCGAAGCAGGCACCCTGGATGGCAACGGTAGCCCCTGCGACCGCCCCGTCGGGTACCACTGAAATTATCCGGGGCCTCGGAATGATCGTCGGGTTCGGGTTCGACGGCAGCGGATCGGGATTCTGCAGCCAGACCAGAGTCGTCGGCAGGCGCTCTTGCCACGCGTCGATCACCCGCACATCGAGCGGTCGTTGCTGTTGCGCCTTGATCTCACTAGCGATCGACAGGTAGTCCGGATCCCCGGGTCCAGGGGCTGGGCCGCCGCCCCAAAGAATTCCCAGCGAAGTGTAGAGGTTCACCTGGTCTTCGAACGCTGGCCGGGCCGCAAGGATGACGCGCGCGGAACCGGCGCGCACGAAGTCGGCATAGTTCTGATCGTCCCCAACGATGCGCGCGAGGTCGCTCCAGCGCGACGAGTCAGCCCAGAGGTAGGGGTAGCAGAAGTACGACATGGTCTCCCACTCGAAGGCCTGCTCGAGGAACTGGATCTCTGCCGCGATCCGTTGCGCGAGAGCAAGGTCGGTCGCGGGGGCGACTGCATTGCTCGGGTCGGGATCCCACGTGATTGCGTTCCGTCCGTCGAACCGAACCCCTGTAAGCATCTCGATGACTTGCCGCTTGATCTCCTGCTTGATCGTTTTCGCGTTCTGCTCAGGGGACAGGGCATCGACGAAGTTGGATACGTGCACGTCCATTCCGGCGCGCTCGTTGTTGTAGTTCTGTAGTTGGGTCTGATACGCAGCCGTGATCTGGTCATACGTGCTGTTCTGCCACGCAGTGATCGCCTCCGGTAGCGGATTGCACTGCACGGTGACGTTCACCGTGAAGCCCCACATGCTCAACGTCATGACGGCAACGGGCACCGAACCCACCGTGATGCCCGCTCCTGCAGTCGGCCCCACCAGACCGTTGACGGTCTGGGCGAGCGATCCGCCGGGCGTGGTCGACACGGCGACAGAAGCACCAGATCCGACGGCGATCTCCATGAAGTTGGCGCCATCACCCCATGACCACGCCATCACCGATGCCGTCCACCCGCTCGCGATGTAGCCGTCCGGAACGGCTGCGGTGGTATCGCTGAAAATCATGACCGGTTGATTGCGCCACTCGGGATTCGCTACGTTGTACTCGTTCGACGGCATATCCTTCTTGATCGTGGCGGACACGAAGACTGGCGCTGGTGGCACAGAAATTCCGACTGCCGAGTAGCGCGCCGCAAACTTCTGATAGCTGACCGCAGATATGTCGCTCGCCTGAAGTGGCGCTTTCGCATCGTTGATGAACGGCGCCGGAGGCTGATTAATCAGCCCTCTGCTGGCGTCATTCGCGTGCAACCATCGAGTCCAAGCACCCGGTTCCGGCAACTCGAATTCCATAAGGAATCGATGCGGATACTTGTCTAACTCAATGTTCTGCAGCTGATCGACCCAGTGGTACACGCCGACCGTGGGCTGCGTTCCCGTCCGATTGTTGTACTCGTGAATCTCCTTGTTGGTGGCGCGGCTGAGAGTACTCATCGAGCGGATGACTCGTGTCTCTTTCGTCACGCTGTTGACTGCGCGGGAAACCGTCTCGTGCGATAGAGCGGTCGCCTTGGAGTCCGCTGTCTTCTGCGAGTAGTCCAGCGATCCTCCGACATGCGCGGTCACTGACATGGGCCCGTAACTCGCAGTCGTGTCGACTCCGCCGTCGACATGAACTGCGAGAGACACGTCGGCGCTCGATTGCTGCTGCAGCTGCGTCGAGTCGGTCGTGGTCACGTCCTGGGACTGTGTGCTCGACTTCGCAGTGTCGGTGGTTGTCGCAGTCTCAGCCTGATTCACGAGCACGTGTACGTGGCGCTTCATCTCGCCGGCAAGGATGTTTTCAATGGATGCGATCGTGCTTGCCTCGTAGTGATCCCATTCGTCGCGGGTGACGTACAGATCGGCGAACCCAGGCGACCGTGCGAGAATGGAGCCTCTGGCGCTACGGAGCTGAAGCAACAGGGTGATGACCGAGTCAGGAAGCACAACGGTTCGCCAGCGCAGCGCACTCCAGATATCGGCGCTCGACAGAATCTGAGTCGGCTTGCCGACCAGCAGATCCACCAACCCACTGTCCAGGATGAGTCGAACCAGACTGGCCTGTATGTCGATCACAGCACCCGACTCGCCGAGTGCGTTGATCACCAGCGCCTTGTACAGCAACTGGGCCAAGCTCCTCCGAAGCGCATTCCACACGCCTTGCTTGTTCGGCGGCAGGTACGGTGCGAGCAGCGTCGAGACCTGCACAGTCAGTTCGGCGACGTCGGGTTGATCGGTGCCTCCATCCAAGGTATTGAACCGTGCCAGCCACATATCCAGTGCCAGCAGGCCCTCCGCCGCCTCGTTGTCGTTCACGAGCCAGTCGCGCAGCGCATGCATATCAGCCAACTCGGCGGGAATGGGAATCTGTGTCGTCGAGGCGCTCGCCGCATGGCGGGCTGCCTGCTTCGCCGCCCTGGGTCGGGGCCTCAACGCGTAAAGCCTGCTCATCACGCGATCGGGAGGGTCGGCAATGACACCCAGGTCGAGGATCGAGTTCGAATCCGGCATGTGACGCTGCGGCAGACGTGTCTGCCGGAATCTCATGAGTTCGCCCATCGTGCATCCTTATGACTCGCGCCACGATGATGACTTGCACTAATTACTCGCGTTCTACCGCTTAACGGGAGCAGATCTCGCGATCAGCGCATGATAGCGCTTGCACCGCGAAGTAGGCGTTACCTGGTCGGTCGCGTATGAGCTGCGTTCAGCGTTGAGCCCTCGCAAACCAACCGGAATTGCTGGACCCCGGTATAAGGTGCGCGCCTGCCGCGTTCAGATCAACCCGACCTAGATGTGATGTCCACGGACGTTGTTCCAGGTTGAGCTGCTGATGGCCTGTCGTTGAGATAGGCGAGGGCCCGATTGTGAAGTGGAGCAGCCTGGCCAACCTGCCTGGACATCACACCTAGATCGCCGCTGCGCTCTCGGATGGCATCGACGTCAAGTCGACGACGCACGTCGTGAGCATGCCGTCATGGACCATCTCCGCCTGCCGGCGCGATGCCGTCGAACCGATCGGCGCGCAGCTGCGTCAGCGGCCCGACCCGCAGCGCCGCGTCTTCGCCAACGCGTCAGCGACGCGGTCCTGCTACGCCTTGCCGGAGCGAGACATCTCCTCGACGATCAGGCCAGGCCTCTACCGTCCGATTGCGCGCGCCGGCGTAGGAGGAGGAGGCGTTGACACGATCCACATATGTCGGATCGCGCAGGTTCCGCCGATGCGCATATAAGCATCTGGCCGGACGCGGAGTACGAAAGTCAGCCGCGCCGAATCGGCGATCTGGCGTGGTCGGGACGCGTTGGTTCAACTACGCGCTGCGCATCGTCGGTGCAGGGTCTCGGACTACCGATCTACTCGGGCCAGGGCCGCCGCATTGCCAGACCGTTCAGGACTTGCGCTTGCGGGCGGCTGCCAGGCTGCGCCGCATGGCCTTGGCCCGACGGTCGCGGCGGATGCCCTGCACGCCGACCGTCGCACCGAACAGCACCGCGCTGGGCACCAACAGCCAGATCGGCCAAAAGTCCTGCGAGCCCTGGCTGACCTCGAGGATCGTCCACACCACCAGGTTGATCAGCAGCACCGTGATCCAGATCGTCCAGAGGATCTGCAGCGCCAGCGGCAGATCCCGGATCAGGCCGGGATGCTGCACCGGTGACTTGGCCGACTTGGCCGACTTGGCGGTCTTGGCCGAATCAACGCGAGCGGGAGCCGAAGGCGGCGCGATCGGGTTGTCGTCCGGCAGGTCGGCGAACAGCGCGGCCAGGTCGGCGTAGGTGACGGCCTGGTAGGCCAGTGCCACCCGCTCGTCGTACTCGTGCAGCTGTAGCCGTCCCTCGACGAAGGCACCCTGCAACCGATCCACCACGGCCTGCCGGTCCTTGTTGGCGGCGCGCAGCTCGCTGGCCGGCCGTGCCGGCTCGACGGAGCCCGTCGACTCGACGGATCGATCCCGTCGGTCTGCCATAGCTGCCTCCAGTGCTCGCAGGTGTTCGCAGGCCTCGAATCAGATCGTATTCGCCCGAGCGCACAGTGCCGATGACCGGAAGGCACTGGCCACTTCCTGCCGATAGCGGCGCTGTCCCGGCGCTCCTATGTTCTGGGTGCGGCACCGGCATAGACAGCAGGAATTCCCATGCCGAGCTACGCACATCAGCCTCGCGGCAACCCGAAACTACGAGACATCGGATGTGACACCTTGCTCGAAGTCCTGGATTTGACCAAGCGGTACGGCGCGGTCAACGCCCTTGACGGGTTCAGCCTGCAGGTCGCTGCCGGCGAGATCGTCGGGCTGGTGGGCCACAACGGCGCCGGCAAGACCACGTTCGTCGAGATCGTCTCCGGACTGGTCCGGCCGGACAGCGGCTACGTCGCCATCAACGGCAAGCCGCCGGCGGAATCGCGCGGCAACATCGGCGTGACGCCGCAGCACCTCGGCCTGTACCCGTCCATCACGGTGCGCGAGCATCTGCAGTTGTTCGGCCGGATCGCCGGCCTGCGCAAGGCAGCGTTGGCCAGCGCGATCGAGGAGCTGGCCGTCGCGCTGCGGCTCACCGAGATCATGGACCGGCGTACCGGCGTGCTCTCCGGCGGCCAGCAGCGGCGCACCCAGACGGCCACCGCGCTGGTGCACCGTCCCTCGCTGCTGCTGCTCGACGAGCCGACCGCCGGGGCCGACCTGGAGACCCGGCAGGCCATGCTCGACGTGGTCAAGCGGCGCGCCGCCGACGGCACCGCGGTGGTGTACACCACCCACTACCTGCCCGAGCTCACCGAACTCGACGCCAGCATCGCGGTGATCCGCGGCGGCAAGATCATCGCTCGAGGCAGCTACGACGAACTCGCCGACGGATTGCCCGGCGAGGTAAGGCTGATCTTCGCCGACGAGCAGGACGTGCGGGTCTCCACCACGCATCCCACCGCGACCCTGATCGACCTGCTGAGCAAGACCGACCGGCAGGTCAGCTCGATCGAACTGCACAACCCCTCCCTGGACGACCTCTACCGATCCCTGGCGGTCAGCAATGCTTCTTGATTCCCCGGACGTCGAGACAACCACCCTCGGCAGCTACCCGCTCGACGACACCGATCGGCCCACCGGCCGGGGCGGCCTGAAGGATTCGGCCTACCGGATCGGGGCGATCGTGCGACACAACCTGCTCATCCGGCTGCGTGACCCGGGCCAGATGATCAGCTACATCGCGATGCCGATGATCCTGATGCTGGTGCTCAAACCGATCTACATCCGCGTCGTCAGCGGTGGCGACGTGCAGGTGGTGACCGGACTGCTGGTGATGTTCTCGGTGTTCGCGATCGCCATCGCCGGCAACTCGATCCTGGTGGAGCGGCACTGGCAGACCTGGGACCGGCTGCGTCAGACCACCGCCTCGTCGACCGAGATGCTGCTCGGCAAGACGATTCCGATCTTCGTGCTGATGCTGCTGCAGCAAAGCATCCTGCTGGTCTACGGCTGCCTGGTCATCGGCATTCCGATGCCTCGCTCGATCGGCCTGGTGGCGATCGCCATTCCGGTCTGGGCGTTCGCGCTGCTCGCCGTCGGCGCCGCGCTGTCCACGGTCGCCCGCAGCCTCGGCGAACTCGGCGTGATCTCCGACGTCGGCGCGATGGTGCTGAGCTCGATGGGTGGTTCGCTGGTGCCGCTGTCGATCATGCCCGGCTGGGCGCAGGCCGCCGCACACGTCTCACCCGGCTACTACGCGCTGAGGATGCTGAAGGCCGCGATCCGCGGCGATGCCGGCGGCGTGCTGGTACCGGCCGCGGTGCTGTTCGCACTCGGCGTGGTCGCCGGAACGTACGCGGTCTGGCGGCTGGCCCGCGGCTGGGGCCGTACCCGACTGCTGTAGAACGTCCGCCCGGCCGCGCGCATCCCGCGGCCGGGCGGACCAATACGCGGCCACGGCCGCGAGAACCCATCCCGAAACTGGCCCGCACGCATGGCGGCCCAGGTCACCACTCGATCAAGGGGCTGTGTTGACCAGTCAGCAATCCGCTCGCAGCGAGGATTCGCAGCGAGAGGCAGAGATCGCCATCATCGGCATGTCCGGCCGGTTCCCGGGCGCCTCGGACGTCCACCAGTTCTGGCGCAACATCAGCACCGGCGTCGAGTCCTTCACCCAGTTCAGCGACGAGGATCTGCTCGCCGCCGGTGAGGATCCGAAGCTGTTCAACAATCCGAAGTACGTCCGGTCCCGGCCGGTGCTCGAAGACATCCGCAGCTTCGACGCCGGCTTCTTCGGGGTCAGCCCGCGCGAGGCCACGCTGGCCGACCCGCAGCAGCTGCTGTTCACCGAATGCGTCTGGGAGGTGCTGGAATCGGCCGGCTACGCCACCCCGGAGGCGCGCGGCGAGGTCGGCGTGTTCGCCGGCATGAACATCAGCACCTACCTGCTGACCCGGCCGAACGCGTTCGCGCTGAGCGTCGAGATCGACGGCCTGATGGCCGGCAACGACAAGGACGCGCTGGCCACCCACGTCTCCTACCGGCTGGACCTGCGCGGGCCGAGCGTCACCGTGCAGACGTTCTGCTCCACCTCGCTGGTCGCGGTGCACCTGGCCTGTGCCAGCCTGCGCCGCGGTGAGTGCGACATGGCGCTGGCCGGCGGCGTGTCGGTCCGGATCCCCGACCGGACCGGCTACCTGTATATGGACGGCAACCAGGCCTCGCCGGACGGGCACGTCCGGACGTTCGACGCCCAGGCCAAGGGCAGCATGTTCGGTGACGGGGTCGCGGTGGTCGCGCTCAAGCGGCTGGACCGGGCGATCGCGGACCGGGACACCGTGCTCGCGGTGATCCGCGGCTCGGCGATCAACAACGACGGCGCGCTGAAGTTCAGCTTCCAGGCGCCGAGCCTGGACGGCCAGCGGCGCTGTGTCAGCGCAGCGATCGCCAGCGCAGGCGTGTCGCCGACAGACATCTCCTACGTCGAGGCGCACGGCACCGCCACCGAGGTCGGCGACCCGATGGAGGTGGCGGCGCTGACCAGCGCGTTCGGCCCGACCGAGCGCAAGCAGTACTGCCTGCTCGGATCGGTGAAGCCGAACGTCGGCCACCTGGACCGGGCCTCCGGCGTGACCGGCCTGATCAAGGTCGTCCAGTCGCTGCGGCATGAACTCATCCCGGGCACCCGCAACTTCAACACGCCGAACCCGGAGATCGACTTCGCCAACAGCCCGTTCCGGGTCACCGCCGAACCGACCGCCTGGCCGCGTACGCCGGGCAAAGCCCGGATCGCCGGGCTCAGCTCGCTCGGCACCGGCGGCACCAACTCGCACGCCATCCTGACCGAGGCGCCGGAACTCGGCCCTCGCGCGCCGCGGCCACGCCGCTGGCAGGTGCTGCCGGTCTCGGCCCGCTCGGCCGACGCCGCGCAAGCCGCCTGCGACCGGCTCGCCGACCGGCTGCGGGAGGATCCCGAGCTGGACCTCGGCGACGTCGCCTACACCCTGCAGGTGGGACGCAAGACGTTCAACCATCGCAGGTTCGTGGTCGCCGACGAGACCGGGACGGCCGCCGGCAAGCTGACCGACCCGGCCGCCGTGCTCGGCCGTTCCGACGGCACGGTGGGTCGCAAGGTCGGCTTCCTGCTCGCAGGCGTCGGCGAGCAGTACCCGGGTATGGTCGCCCAGCTCTACGCCGACGAGCCGGGCTTTCGCGCCGATGTCGAGCAGTGCCTGACCGAGCTGAACCTGGCCAGCGCCAGCGAGCTGTCCGACGCCTTCGTGCCCACCAGCAATCCGGCGCAAGGTGGCACCCTGGCCGACCTGCTCGGCCGCACCGCTACCGGCCAGGCCGCCCGCTCCACCGCCGAGGCGCAGCTGGTCCAGCCGGCCACCTTCGTGGTCGAGTACGCGCTGGCCCGTCAACTGATCCGCTGGGGCATCGAGCCCGACGTGCTGGTCGGCTACAGCGTCGGCGAGTACGTCGCGGCGTGCCTGTCCGGAGTGCTCTCGCTTCCGGACGCGCTGCGGCTGGTCGCCTTCCGCGCGCAGCTGATCACGGCGCTGCCGCGCGGTGCGATGCTCGCCGCGGCGGCCGACGACGAGCGGCTGCGCGACGTGCTGGGCGAGGCCCTGGAGCCGCTCGACGTCGCCGTGCGCACCGGTTCGCAGACCACCCTGGCCGGACCCACCGAAGCCGTCGCGGCGGCTGCCGGCCTGCTGCGCGGCGCCGGCATCAGCTGCCGGCTGATCGACACCACGCACGCCTACCACTCCCGGATGCTGCTGCCGGCCGCGGCCGAACTGACCGACTGGATCTCGGCGAACGTCACCCTGAACGCCCCGGCGATCCCGTACGTCAGCAACGTCACCGGCGAACTGGCCACCGCCGAGCTGGTCACCGACCCGGCCTACTGGGCCCGGCACATGTGCGAGACGGTGCGGTTCGACGCGGGCCTGGCACACGTGCTCGGCGCCGGCGAGCTGGCCCTGGTCGAGGTCGGCCCGGGTGCGTCGCTCGGCGCGCTGGCCCGCAGCCACCCGGACTGCCAGCAGGCGCAGTGGCCGCTGATCGTGGCCACCCTGCCCGGCGCGGCCGATCGGCGGGAGGCCTCGGCCAGCCTGGCCGAGGCGGTCGGCCGGCTCTGGCTGACCGGCGTGCCGGTGGACTGGCCGAGCCTGCACGAGAGCACCGACGGCGCCGAGACCATCGACGCCGTCACCGGTGAGCCGGCCGCCGGCCTGCAGCCCTGGCGCCCGGGCCGGGTGCCGCTGCCGACCTATCCGTTCGAACGGCAGGAGTACTGGCTGGAGGCCGAGGCCACCGGCATCGGCCGGTCCGGCGCCGAACCGGACCTGGACGACCCGGCCGCGGTGCTGAACAACCTGCCGAAGCTGCCCGAGACCGAATGGGTGAACCTGCCCGTCTGGCGGCAGACCGCCGCCCGCCGGGTGCAGGCCGATGACCGCCGCTGGCTGATCCTCACCGACGCCGGCTTCGCCGATTCGGTGACCGAACTGCTGCGCCCGCAACTGGCCGCGGCCGGTGCCGAACTGATCCTGGCCCGACCGGGGGGTGAGTTCGAGGCGACCGAGGACGGCTTCCGGGTACGGCCGGGCTCGGTCGAGGACCTCACCGCGCTGCTGCGGCAGTTGGCCCAGAACGAACAGCTACCGCAGCGGGTGCTGCATCTGTGGTCGCTGGACACCGAGGGCACCAGCGGCCGTTTCGACGCCGACCGCACGACCACCGGTCAGCAGCGGGGCCTGAACTCGCTCGTCGCGCTGGCTCGTGCCGCCGGCGACCTCGGCCTACCCGCCTGGACGCTGGACATCGTCACCAGCGGCAGCACCCGGGTGCTGCCCGACGACGTCGTGCACCCGGACCGGGCGACCGCGCTCGGACCCTGCCGGTTGATCCCGGTGGAGTACCCGCGGGTACGTACCCGGCTGATCGACATCGACGACGTCGCCGGCGTGCCCCGCGCGCTGCTGGCCGAGCTGTCCGCCGACCCGACCGATCAGGTGGTGGCCGTCCGCGGTGGCCGGCGCTGGGTACCGGGCTATGAAATCCTCGACGTCGCCGAGGGATTGCCGCCGGTGACCGGCATCCGCAAGGGCGGCTGCTACCTGGTCACCGGCGGGCTCGGCGGGATCGGGCTGGCGATGGCCGAGCGGCTGGCCCGCGACTACCAGGCCCGACTGGTGCTGCTCGGCCGGACGCCGGTGCCGCCACGCGATGCCTGGAGCCAGATCCTGGCCGCCGACACCACCACTGGCGAGGTACGCCGCCGCCTGGACGGCCTGCACCGACTGGAGCTGGCCGGTGCCGAGGTGATCACCGTCGCCGGTGATGTGTCCAAGCCGGCCGACGTCCGGCGGGCCGTCGAGGCCGCGTACGAGCGGTTCGGCGAACTGCACGGCGTGCTGCACTGCGCCGGCGTACCGGCGGTCGGGCTGATGCAGTTCAAGACCGCCGCCGACATGGCCAAGGTGCTGGCACCCAAACTGCTGGGCACGCTGGCGTTGGCCGAGGTGCTCGCCGAGCGGCCGGTGGACTTCCTGGCACTGTTCTCCTCCACCACGTCGGTGACCGGTGGCGGCGCCGGACAGGTCGACTACTGCGCCGCGAACGCCTACCTGGACGCCTTCGCCGAGAGCGACCCGCTGCCCGGCACCACGGTGGTCTCGATCGACTGGGGCGAGTGGACCTACAACGGCTGGACCACCGGCCTGGACAACTACGACGAGGGTTCCAAGGCTTTCTTCGAGCACTACCGGCAGACGTTCGGGGTGTCCTTCGACGAGGGTTGGCAGGCGCTGCAGCGGGTACTGGCCAGCGGTGAGTCGCACGTGGTGATCTCCACCCAGGACTTCCCGTTCCTGGTCGAGATGAGCCGGCGGTCCTCCATCGCCAGCCACCAGGCCACCGTGAAGAAGGCGCGGGACGCGCTCGGCCGGCACCCCCGGCCGGAGCTATCCACCTCCTTCGTGGAGCCGCAGACGCCGACCGAACTCGCCATCGCCGCCGTCTGGACGGAGGCGCTCGGCCTGGAATCGGTCGGCGCGCACGACAACTTCTTCGAACTCGGCGGCAACTCCCTCATCGGCATGGAGATCATCGCCGAGGTGCGCAAGGCGCTCGATATCGCCTACCTACCGCCACACCTGCTCTACGAGGCGCCCACGGTGGCCGCACTGGCCGCCGCGGCCGGAGCCGAGACCGGCGCCGAGGAAGCAGACGACGACCAGCAACAGCGTTCACAGGACCAGCAACGATCCCGGATCGAACAGCGCCGGAACACGCTTCGGAGCAGGAGAGTCTCATGACCAGCACAGACCAGATCGCTGACCAGAGCGGCGAGTACGGCACCGATTACGCCTCGGCGATCGCCGTCATCGGCATGGCCGGGCGGTTCCCCGGCGCGCACAGCGTCGCCGAGCTGTGGCGCAACGTCCTCGACGGCGTCAAGGGATTGCGCGAGTTCACCGACGAGGAGTTGATCGCGGCGGGCGCCGATCCCGGCCAGCTGGCCGACCCCCGCTACGTGCGGGTCGGCGGCTCGGTGCCGGATCCGGACCTGTTCGACGCCTCGGTGTTCGGCATCAACCCACGCGAGGCGGAGTCGATGAACCCGCAGCACCGGCTGTTCCTGGAGTCCACCTGGGAGTCCCTCGAGTCGGCCGGCTACTGCCCGACCGAGATGCCCGGCCAGGTCGGCGTGTTCGCCGGCTGCGGCTTCCCCGACTACATCGTGCAGAACATCTCGCACCTGACCACCGAACCGGGCGGTGCGCTGCTGATCGCGGTCGGCAACGAGCGGGACTCGCTGGCCTCACTGGTCTCCTACAAGCTCGGCCTGCGCGGACCGGCGATCGGTGTGCAGACCTTCTGCTCCACCTCCATGGTCGCGGTGCACCTGGCCTGCCAGAGCCTGCTCACCTACGAGTGCGACATCGCCGTCGCCGGCGGGGCCTACATACCGCTGCCGCAGCCGACCGGCTACCTGTACGAGCAGGGCGGCATCACCTCGCCGGACGGTGTGGTGCGCAGCTTCGACGCCGAGGCCAACGGCACCGTGATGGGTAGCGGCGTCGGTGCGGTCACCCTGAAGCGGATGTCGGAGGCGATCGAGGACGGCGACATCATCCACGCGGTGATCCTCGGCTCGGCGGTCAACAACGACGGCCGGGTACGCGCCGGCTACACCGCGCCCGGGGTGGACGGCGAGGCCGAGGTGATCGAGCTGGCGCTCGGCGTGGCCGGCGTCAAGCCGAACGACATCGGCTACGTCGAGTGCCATGCCACCGGCACCACGCTGGGCGACTCCATCGAACTGGCCGCGCTGAACCGGGTGTTCGCCGCCGACCGCGAGACGCCGTGCGTGCTCAGCACGTTGAAGCCGAGCATCGGCCACCTGGACCGCGCCTCCGGCGTGACCGGCCTGATGCGCGCGTCGCTGCAGGTCAAGCACGGCGTGCTGCCCGGCACCCCCAACTACTCCGCGCCGAACCCGGCACTCGTCGGCACCCAGGACCGCTTCGCCGTGCTGTCCGAGCACCAGCCGTGGCCGGCGGGTTCGCAGCCGCGCCGGGCCGGCGTGAGCTCGTTCGGCCTGGGTGGCACCAACGCGCACGTGATCCTGGAGCAGCCGCCGGTACGGCCGGAGCGGCCGCATCGCGCCGGGCCGCACCTGCTCACCGTGTCCGCGGTGAACGAGGCCGCACTGGCGGCGGTGACCGACCGGCTGCGCCAGCACCTGGCCGAGCACCCTGAACTGGATCTGGCCGATGTGGCCTACACCCTGCAGGTCTCCCGCGGCGGCTTCGCGCTGCGCCGGGCGGTGGTCTGCGCCGACGGCACCGACGCGTTGGCGGCACTGGCCGATGCCAGCCGCTGGATCGACGGCAAGACCCAGCGTCGCAACCCGAAGGTCGAACTGACCGCGGGGCCGGACGTACCCGCCGGCTGGTGGTCCGAGCTGGCCGCCGAGATCGGCCGGCTGACCGAGCGGACCGCGACCGACGCTGACCCCGACGCGGTGCTCGCCGCGCTGGGCGAGGCGTTCACCGGCTGGGGAATCCGGGTCTCGGCACCCGGCACGGCCGCAGCTGGCACGATGGCCGACGCCGACTCGGTGCTGGTCGGGCCGACGGCCGGCCAGGCCGCGGCCGAGTGGCTGCTGGCCACCGTCGCCAAGCTCTGGCAGGCCGGCTGCACCATCGACTGGGCGACGCTGCACCGCGGCCTTGGCCGCCGGGTAGAGCTGCCCACCTACGCCTTCCAGCGCACCCGGTACTGGGTCGAGGCCAAGGCAGGAGTCAACGTGCCCGACGTCTGGTGGTCGGTGCCGGGGAACAACGCGCGAACCTATGACCGGTCGCAGTGGACCTACCTGCCGACCTGGCAGCAGACGCCGCGCTCGGTCCCAGATCTGGACGAGCAGCTGCGGCTGGCCGGACCATGGCTGGCCTTCGTCGCCGAGGAACGTGGCGAGGCGGTCGTCGACCGGCTGCTGCGCGCCGGTGCCGAGGTGATCACGGTCCGTCCGGGCGAGGCCTTCGACTGCGACGACGCCGGTGACTTCACCGTCCGGATCAGTGCGGGCGAGGACTTCGCCGAGCTGCTGCGGTCGCTGCCGGTGAGCCCGCGGGCGATCCTGCACGGCTTCAGCCTGGCCAGCCCCGAGGCCGACGCGGACCCGACCGCGCACTTCGACGCAGCGCAGGACCGCGGCTTCTACTCGGTGCTGGCGCTGGCCAGCCAGCTGGTGGACGACACCGGCGCCGCGCCGCGCGCCGAACTGGTGCTGCTGACCGCCGGCGCGGTCGGTGTGGTCGGCTCGGACCTGCGTCATCCCGAGCATGCCGGCCTGTCCGCACTCGGGGTCAGCCTGGCCCAGGAGAACGCGCGGTTGCGCTGCCGGACGATCGACGTGGACCCGGTGCCGGACGGACACGCCGCCGCGCTGGACCAGCTGGCCGGCCAGGTGCTGACCGCCAGCATCGGCCAGCACGAGGGCCCGGTCGCGGTCCGGTCCGGCGAGATCTGGCAGCGTCGCTACCAGCCGCACCCGGTGGCCGAACCGGCCGAGCTCAGCGGCCCGATCCGTCCCGGCGACACGGTGCTGATCACCGGCGGCCTCGGCGATGTCGGCCTGCTGCTGGCCCGGCACCTGGCCGGCAACTACGGCTGCAAGCTGGTGCTGACCGCCCGCTCGCCGCTGCCGGAGCGGGCCCAGTGGCCGCAGTGGCTGGCCAACCCGCCAGCCGACAGCGAGCGCACCGTCCGGCACATCCGCAACATCCTGGATCTCGAGGAGCGCGGTGCCGAGGTGCTGGCGATGTCGGCCGATGTCGCCAACTTCGCCCAGATGCAGTCGGTGGTCGACGCGGCGGTGGCCCACTTCGGCCGGATCGACGCCGTGGTGCACGGCGCCGGCGTGCAGGACAGCCGGTACTTCAACTTCGCCCACCTGCTCGACCGGGCATCCTGCGAGGCGCACTTCGCCGCCAAGGTGAAGGGTTTCCACGTCCTGCAGCAGGTGCTGGGTGACCAGGCGCGCGACCGCCGGATCACCATGTCCTCGCTGGCCGCGGTGCTCGGCGGGATGGCGCTGTCGGCCTACGCCGCGGCGAACGCGGCGCTCGACGGCTACGCCCGGCAGGCCCGCTGGTCCGACGCCGGGCAGTGGATCACCATCGACTGGGACACCTGGAACGTCGACCCGGATCGGTTGGAGGGCCACGGCCCCGGCGTCACCGACTACGCGATGTCACCGGCCGAGGCGATCGACATCTTCGAACGGACGCTGGCCGCCGGTGCCGAGGTCGGCCAACTGGTGATCTCCACCGGGTCGCTGGCCAACCGGCTGGAGCAGTGGGTCACCGGCGACCTGCACGAGGCCGCCGAGGAGGACGACACCGACACCCGGCAGCGGCATCCACGACCCGAGCTGAGCACGCCGTACGTCCAGCCGGCCGAGGGCGCGGAGGCCACGCTGGCCGAGATCTGGTCCAGGGTGCTCGGCATCGACCCGATCGGTGCGGTCGACAACTTCTTCGAACTCGGCGGCCACTCGCTGATCGCCATCGACCTGACCGCCCGGATCCGCAAGGCGTTCGGGGCCTCGGTGCCGGTCACCGGCCTGCTCGAATGCCCGACCGTCCGACAGTTGGCCGTCCTGCTCGCCTCGGGTGGAGCCGAGCCGGCCGAGGCTTCGGACGAGGCTTCGGCGGACGGGTCTTCGGTCGACGAGCCGTCCGTGGCTGAGGCTTCCGTGGCGGGGGCTTCCGCGGCTGAGGCTTCGGTGGCTGGGGCTGACCGCGAGGGTGACGACGATGCGACAGCCTGATCACCTGCGCACGGTTCGCGAGTTCGTCCGGACCGAGCTCATCGGGCAGGAGGCCGAGCTTGATTCGCTGGCCGACATGCCGCTGCCGCTGTACAAGCGGTTCGCCGACACCGGCCTCTCGAACTGGTGGCTGCCGACCGAGTACGGCGGGCTGGGGTTGAGCCTGGCAGACAGCGTGCCGATCGTCTCCGAGCTGGCCTACGGCGACGCCGGGGTGGCGTTCACCGCGTTCATCTCGGTGCTCACCACGAGCATGCTCACCTGGTACGGCAGCGACGAGCTGAAGCAGCGGTACCTGACCGAGTTGGTGGCCCAAAGCGGCTTCTGCGCGACGCTGGGCAGCGAGCACGCCGCCGGCAGCGAGCTGGCCCGGATCACCACCACGGTTCGCCGGGACGGCGACAGCCTGGTGCTCAACGGGCAGAAGGCGTTCTCCACCAACACCGACTTCGGCCAGTTCCTGGTGGTGATCGCCCGGGTCGAGGGCTCGGCCGACTTCCTGGCGGTACTGGTGCCTCGAGACACGCCGGGCATCACCGTCGACAAGCGCTGGGACGTCATCGGGCTGCGGTCCTCGGCCACCTACCAGGTGTCGCTGGCCGAGTGCCGGGTGCCGGCGGCCAACGCGCTGCGCGGCAACGGGCTGCGGCTGCTGGAGATCGGCCTGAACGCCAGCCGGATCCTGATCGCCACCACGGGGCTGGGCATCGCCCGCCGGCTGCGTGACGAGTGCATGGACTACGCCAAGACCAAGTCCGTCAAGGGCGCGCCGCTGTCCACCAACCCGGTGTTCGCGGCCAAGCTCGGCCAGATCGAGATGCAGATCGAGGTGATGACCAACCAGTGTCTGGCGGCGGCTCGGGAGTACGCCGCGATCGCCGCCCGGCCGGATGCCGGGGACGAGTTCCTGCGTCAGGGCACTCTGAAGTCCGCGCTGACCACCAAGATGTTCTGCGGCCAGACCGGTTGGCAGATCGCCTCGGTGGCCTCGGAGCTGTTCGGCGGGCTGGGTTACACCGGGGAGTCGATCGTCGGAAAGCTGATGCGCGACATGCGCTACGTCTCGATCGTCGAGGGTGGCGACGACGTGCTGCGCGACCTGGTCTTCACCCGGTACGTGGTGCCGGTCGCCAAGCGGTCCTGATCTTCGTTCCTGTCGTCCGGCCCGCCGGCACTCCTGCCGTCCGTCCCGCCGGCTTCCTGCCTGCTTTCCTGTCGTCCGGCCCGCCGGCACTCCTGCCGTCCGGCGATCTTCATACGATTCGACCGTCATGGCGTGCAGATCTTATGAAGATCGCGGGAGCGGGAGCCGGGGGATCGGAAGGTGACCGCCGGGCCAGGCGGGACTGTCGGTGCCCCCGCCTAGACTCTGCACCGTGACCGAGGTACTCGACGACCCCACCCGCACCGACACCGCCAAACTGCTGCTGATCGACGGGCACTCGATCGCCTATCGTGCCTTCTACGCGCTGCCGCTGGAGAACTTCTCGACCACCACCGGGCAACCGACCAACGCGGTGTTCGGGTTCACCTCGATGCTGATCAACCTGCTGCGCGACGAGACGCCGACCCACCTGGCGGTCGCCTTCGACCTGAGCCGGCAGACGTTCCGGGCCGAGGCGTATCCGGAGTACAAGGCGAACCGGACGACCACCCCGAGCGAGTTCAGCCCGCAGCTCTCGCTGATCCAGGAGGTGCTGACCGCGCTGCGGATCCCGATGCTGACCCGGGAGCTCTACGAGGCCGACGACATCATCGCCACGCTCACCACCGAGGCCTGCGGGCACGGCATGCGGGTGCTGATCTGCACCGGCGACCGGGATGCCCTGCAACTGGTCAACGACCAGGTGACGGTGCTCTACCCGCGCAAGGGCGTGTCCGAGCTGACCCGGTTCACCCCGGAGGAGGTCGAGGCGAAGTACGGCCTGACCCCGGCGCAGTATCCCGACTTCGCCGCGCTGCGTGGCGACCCGAGCGACAACCTGCCGAGCATCCCGAGCGTGGGGGAGAAGACCGCCGCGAAGTGGATCCGGGAGTACGGCTCGCTGGACGAACTGGTGGCGCACGTCGACGAGGTCAAGGGCAAGGTGGGTGACGCGCTGCGCGAGCACCTCGGCGGTGTGCTGCAGAACCAGCAACTGACCCGGCTGGTCCGCGACCTCGACCTCGACCTCGGGGTGAGCGAGCTGGCCCGCCAGCCGTGGGACCGCGACGAGGTGCACCGGCTGTTCGACAACCTGCAGTTCCGGGTGCTGCGTGAGCGGCTGTTCGCCACCCTGCCGACGCCGGAGCCGGAGGTGACCGGCGGCTTCGAGGTCTCGGTGCGCCGGCTGGGTACCGGCGCGGTGGCCGACTTCCTGACCGAGCATGCCAGCGACGGCCGCCGCACCGGCGTCTCCTTCGCCGGCACCTGGGGCCGCGGCACCGGCAGCCTGAACGCGATCACGGTCGCGACCGGCAGCGGTGAGGCCGGCTGGATCGACGTCACCGAACTCGGCCCGGACGACGACCGGGCGCTGGCCGAGTGGCTCGCCAACCCCGAGCTGCCCAAGGCGGTGCACGACATCAAGGGCCCGGTGCTGGCGCTCGGCCAGTACGGCTGGCGGCTGGCCGGCGTCACCTCGGACACCCAGCTCGCCGCCTACCTGGTCCAGCCGGGCCAACGTGCCTTCGACCTCGCCGACCTGGCGTTGCGCTACCTCAAGCGGGAGCTGCGGGACGAGTCGGCCGACGAGTCCGGCCAGCTCACCTTGGACGGTGGTCTGGAGGAGGCTGAGGATGCCCGCGCCGAGGCCGAGGCGGTGCGCGCGACCGCCATCCGGGATCTCGCCGACGCACTCGACGTCGAGCTGGCCGGTCGGGGCGGGGTCCAGTTGCTGACCGAGCTCGAGTTGCCGCTGACCTTCGTGCTGGCCGAGATGGAGGCGACCGGTATCGCGGTGGATGCCGACGTGCTGACCGAACTGCAGTCCGAGCTGGGCGCCGCGGTGGCCGACGCCGAGGGGTTGGCGCACGGCGCGGTGGGCCGTCCGTTCAACCTGGGATCCCCCAAGCAGCTGCAGCAGATCCTGTTCGAGGAGCTGGGCCTGCCCAAGACCAAGCGCACCAAGACCGGCTACACCACCGACGCCGACGCGCTGGCGGCGCTGGCCCAGGTGAGTGACAACCCGCTGCTCGGCTACCTGCTGCGGCACCGGGAGGTCACCCGGCTGAAGTCGGTGGTGGACGCACTGCTGCCGATGCTCGACGAGCACGGCCGGGTGCACACCACGTTCAACCAGACCATCGCCGCCACCGGCCGGCTGTCCAGCGTCGACCCGAACCTGCAGAACATCCCGGTACGTACCGCGGAGGGCCGGCGGATCCGGCGTGGCTTCGTGTCCGCACCGGGCACGGACTGCCTGATGACCGCCGACTACAGCCAGATCGAGATGCGGATCATGGCCCACCTGTCCAAGGACGCCGGCCTGATCGAGGCGTTCAGCTCGGGGGAGGACCTGCACACCTTCGTCGCCGCCCGCGCCTTCGACATTCCGTCGGAGCAGGTGGATGTCGACCTGCGGCGGCGGATCAAGGCGATGAGCTACGGCCTGGCCTACGGCCTGTCGGCGTACGGCCTGGCGCAGCAGTTGAAGATCACCCCGGACGAGGCGAAGGGCCAGATGGAGGCGTACTTCGCCCGGTTCGGCGGCGTGCGGGACTACCTGTACTCGGTGGTGGCCGAGGCCCGCAACACCGGCTACACCGAGACCATCATGGGTCGGCGGCGCTATCTGCCGGATCTCAACTCCGACAACCGGCAGCGTCGGGAGATGGCCGAGCGGATGGCGCTCAACGCACCGATCCAGGGCAGCGCCGCCGACATCATCAAGGTGGCCATGCTGGGCGTGCAACGTGCGCTGGCCGGGGCCGGCCTGCAGTCCAAGCTGCTGCTGCAGGTGCACGACGAGCTGGTGCTGGAGATCGCCGCCGGCGAGCGCGAGCAGGTCGAGGCGCTGGTCCGGGCCGAGATGGCGGGTGCCGCACAGCTCGACGTCGAGATGGAGGTCAGCGTCGGCATCGGTCCCAACTGGGATGCCGCCGCCCACTGACCCCGCCACGCGATTGGCCCGCCTCAGGGCGACGTGCATGCGCTGCGCCGGCCAGCACCGGCACACCGCATGCACGATCCGGGATCCGGACCGTGGCGGTGGCGTGACCTACCGGAGCAGACGAACCCGGATCGGTAGATCCAGCTCCGTCCATGCGCGATCGGCCGTCAGCACCTCGGGTGGGTCGCTGCGTACCGTCAGCGCCAGGCAACAGCGATCCCCGAGCGAAAGTGCGCGGCCGCCGGGCAGCGAGCGCAGCGCGCCGGCCAACTCGGCGTCCTGCTCGAGGACCGGTGCGATTAGTACGCCGGCGGCTGCTAGAAGTTCTCGCACGCGAACAACCTCGATGTCGGCATCGACAAGCTTGCCGATGACTTCGGCAAGGTTCGCGGCACCGAGAACCCCCGCGTCGAGGCTGGCGGCGACCAGGTCCGCCCCCGGCTCGTCGTGCACCAGGGCCAGGATCGCGGATGCGTCCAGGACCGTCATTCGGTGGTGGCGGCGAGACGGCGTTCGGCTAATAGCTCATCGACGAGGGAGCGCTCCCTGGGCAGTCCCGCGCCGAGTTGGCGTAGCTCGGCGACGGCGTCCTGCTGGCGTTCGAGCACCAATCGTGGGCCGGACAGGTGTAGGTGCAACCGATCGCCCGGGACCAGCCCGAGTGCCGTCCGCACCTCGGCCGGTATCACCAGGCGGCCCTGCTTGCCGAGCACCAGCGTGGCATCCATCGTCATATCATGCCACCCTTGCGATCAACATGTCACGGTAGGTTGTAACCCTCGCGACGTCAGTACGGGTCGTACCGGTCGGAGTGGCCGAACAGCCGGGCCACCGGATACAGCCGCAGCCGCAGCAGGATCTTGATGCCGACGTTGCGTATCCACCACGGCAGCTGCGCCGCCATTCGCAGCCGGTCGGCGCGCGACGGCGGCGCAACCTCGAACAACGCCAGCGAGCCGACCCGCTCCAGGTAGCGCAGTCGCCGGGAGAACAGCACGTGCCGGAGCAGGCCGAGCGTGACGCCGATCGAGGAGAACGCGTCATGGATGGCCATCCGCCCGCCGGCCGGTAGGAACGCCGCCCAGCGCAGGTCGTCCGAGAGCGTCCAGTAGTCGTGCTTGCCGTCGATGTAGAGGAAGTCGACCGCCTCGGACCAGTCTGGCCGCAGTGCGGTGCTGCGAAGCTGCCGCAGCTCGACCCGGTCGGCCACGCCGGCGGCGGCGACGTTACGCAGGAAGACATCCCGGGTGGCCAGCCCGCCGAACATCGCGCCGCCGACGAACGGATCGATGGCCACTACCCGCGCCCGAGCGGCGGCCAGCACCACGGTGGACCGGCCCTGGTGGCTACCGATCTCGACGATCAGGCCACCGGCCGGCACCGCGATCGCCTGCTGCCAGAGCAACTCGGCCTGCGCCGGAGTGAGCCAACCGCCGATGCCACTGGCGGTGGCGAACACGTCGGCGAACGCGGGCAGGCTGGGCACGCCGGCACACTACGACATGGAACGGCACGACATCGAACGGCTACGACACGGAACGGCTCGACACCGAGCGGCTACACATCGAACGGCTACGGCATGGCAACCGGCCCCGGTACGTGCGTTTACTGGCCAGTAGGTGTTTGATACGCGCTATGCCGCTACGTTCGTACCGCACGCTGCTGGTCGCCAGCACAACAGCCGCCGCCATCGTCCTCGCCGGCTGCAGCACGCATTCGTCCACCCCGGTCTCGTCGCGGCAGAAGTCCGTCCAGGCCGTCGACCAGAGCGTGAAGTACACCTCTTGCGGCAGTCAGTGCACCGGCGAACTCGACGGCGCGAAGTACGCGATCAAGCTGCCCAGCAAGTGGAACGGCACCCTGCTGCTCTACTCGCACGGCTACCGGTTCGCCGCCCCGGCCCCGCCGGACTTCGGCCCGGTCGACACCAACGCGCAGCTGACCTCCACCGATCCGGACGGCTCGGGCACCGATCCGCTGAGCGCCAAGCTGCTCGGCGAGGGTTACGCGCTGGCCGGTTCGGCGTACAAGTCCAACGGCTGGGCGGTCGCCGACGGGGTCAAGGCGGGCGAGCAGCTGCACGACAAGTTCATCCAACTGGTGGGCAGACCCAAGCGCACCTACGTCTGGGGTGACTCGCTCGGCGGCCTGATCACCGAGCTGATCGCCGAGCAGAACCCGTCCTGGGTGGACGGCTCCGCCCCGATGTGCGGCGCGCTGGCCGGCCCGAACTACAACTTCGACGCAGCCCTGGACGTGGCGTTCGCCGTGAAGGCGCTGATCGACCCGCAGTTGAAGCTGACCGGTTACGCCACCGACGCCGAGGCGGCCAGCTACTGGCAGCAGGCGTCAGCCGCGGTGCAGAAGGCGGCTGCGGACACGGCCGGCGGCGGTACCGCGAAGGTGCTGTTCATCGCCTCGCTGGTGGACGCGCCGACCGCCACCGCGACCTACGACGGGCATGACCTGGTGTCGCAGGTCAAGGCTCGGGTGGAGGCGCTGCTGACCGCGCTCGCCTTCGGCACCAGCGGCCGGTACGAGCTGGAGCAGCGGGTCGGCGGCGATCCGTCGGACAACACTGAGGCCGACTACGACAGCCGGATCGACGCGGCCGAGGCGAGCACCATCTCCCTCGCCGGTGGCAACGTCGCGTCGCTGGAGAAGGTGCTCGACGCCGCACCTCGGATCACCGCCGACCAGCAGGCCCGCGATGCCATCGAGAAGCTGGGCGACACCACCGGCGCGCTGACCGCGCCGACGCTCACCCTGCACACCGAGGCCGACCCGCTGGTGCTGGTGCAGAACGAGACGGTGTTCGCCGGCCGGGTGGCCGACAAGCAGCAGACCGGACGGCTGGTGCAGCTCTACATCGCGCCGCCGGCCAGCTACTCCGAGACGACCAAGGCACCGTACGGCGCCGGACACTGCAACTTCTCCGACGAGCAGCGCGTCGGCCTGGTCACCGCCTTGGACAACTGGGTGCGCCGCGACGTCTATCCGACCCAGGTCGGGCTCGCTCCGGCGTTGGGCGAGGGGCTGAATCCCGCCTTCATTCCGGGCCGTTGGCCGGGCAACGAGAGCTGAACCGCCGGGTACGAGAGCCCGCGTACGAGAGCTGAACCGCGGGTATGAGAGCTGAACCGCCGCGTCCGAGAGCTGGGCGGGCATGCCGAACGGCGGCCCATCCGCTCGGTCAGGCGCGCCCGACCGTCAGTCGGCGACCTGCGTGCCGGTGCCGGCTGCGGCCGGCTGCGGCCGGCGATCCGGCCGCAGCCGCAGCACGATCGCGGCCGCGACACTGGTCAGGTTGATCAGATCCATCAAGCCGATCACCGAACGTACCGATGGCTGGTGCCCGAGGGCGAACACCCCGATCGCTTCGGCCAGCACGGTCAACCAGATCAGTACGGCGACCCGGAGGCTGCGCACCGCGAGCCCGGCCACCAGGGCGAACTGCAGGATGGCCAGGCAGCCGCCGAGCACCGCGAACTGCCAGATGTCCGAGCCCAATTCGGGATAGCGGTCGCCGGCCACCACCCTCGCGGCGATCCAGCCGAACGGCCAACAGGCCAGCGCGATGGCCGCGGCCACGCCGGCGATGCCGGCCACCGCCCGGACGAACACCCGGTGGTGCCGTTCGGAGTCGACCAGCGAGGCGAACAGCACGTTGGCCACCGACTGCGGCAGCCACAGCGTGCCCTTGGTCAACACCGAACCGGCCGCGTACACCGCCGCCGCTCGGGTGGGCAGCGCGTGCCGGGCCAGCAGCACATCGGACACGCTGAGCAGCAGGAAGATGCCGTACGCATGTGAGGCGTGTGCCGCCTCGCGGATCAGCGGCAGCAGCAACCGGCGGCCGCCGTGCGCCCGCCGACGCAGTTCCGGCAGCGCGATCGCCGAGCCGGCGGCGGCCGCGATCACGCCGATCGCGATGGCCGCCATGCTGGCCGTCGCGGTGCCGAAGATCAACAGTCCGAGCAGCCCGGCCAGCGCCTTGCCCACGATGCCGACGAAGGTGATCACGGCCAGCGCGCGGAACCGCTGCTCGCCCTGCACGACGCCCTGGCACAGTCCCTGCACCGCGGTGGCCGGCAACGCCACCGCCACCAGCAGCAGGCCGAGCAGCGACGGCAGGTGCAGGAAGGTGCGCAGCAGCGGCGAGATCGCCACCACGAGCAGGCCGGCGCCGAGACCGGTCAGCAGCCCGGCCTGCCACAGGCCGCGTTCCTCGCCGGTCGCCATCCGACGGGCGCCGACCGCCTGCAACGCGAAGGACGGGACCGAGCCGACCAGCAGCAGGTTGATCAGCGTGACCAGCGCGGCATAGTCGTCTGCGGCTAACCGGCGGGCGGCAGCCAGCACCAGCAGGTAGCTCAGGATGTTGCCCAGCCAGCCAGCCCCGGTCACCCCGATCAGGCCTCGGGTCACCGGTTGGACGCGCCGCGGTTCGGACACGTGCAGTCCTTCCTCAGCGGGCTACAGTGCTGATCCACCGAAGAGGGTATCGCCGTGAGCCGGCGTCCTCTGCACCCAGCGCCGCGAGAGGGGCCTGCCAGTGCCGTCCCGCCGCGCCGCCAGGCCGGCGCAATCGAATCGCGCCGCCAGGCCGGCGCCGTCGAACCGCGCCGTCCGGTCGGCGCCGTCGTCCCGGCAGCTCGCCGGCCTGCTCGTGCTGGTGCTCACCGGCTGGTTGCTGTGGCCGCAGCGGCACGGCGGCTACGGCCTGGGCCACGACATGGTGTTCACGCCGCATCAGCCGCTGAACGCCGGCTCGGTCGGGCTCGGCTCGGCGTCGCCGCGCGCCGTGCCGCTGGACGCGCTGGTGGCGCTGGCCAGCCGGTTGGTCGGCGGCCAGCTGGTCGGCCGGCTGGCGCTCGCGGCGCCGCTGCTGCTGGCCGGCTGGGGGACGATCCGGCTGATGCGGGCCTGCGGCGCGCGCCGACTGCCGGCGCTGCTGCTGGCCGGCGGCTTCGCGGTGTGGAATCCGTTCGTCGTCGAACGGCTGGCACTCGGCCAGTGGGCGCTGCTCTGCTGTTACGGGACGCTGCCGTGGCTGGTGCTCGGCGCCGCGCGGGTACGGACAGGCACCGCCGAACGCTGGCACTGGGCCGGCCTGGTCTGCGCGCTGGCGATCGCCGCGATCACACCCACCGGTGCGCTGGTGGGCGCCGCGGTACTGCTGGCGGTCGGCCGGCGAGTCGACGGCGCTCTTGTTAGCTGGCGCCGTCGCCGAGTCGACAGCGCGCTGCTCGGCCTGGCCATCGCCGTCCAACTGCCGTGGTTGCTGCCGGCGGTCACCTCGGCGGCGGCGGTTCCCAGCGACCCGCGGGCGGTGGCCGCCTTCGCGGCGCGGGCGGAGCGGCCGGGCGGCGTGCTCGCCAGCCTGCTCGGCACCGGCGGCATCTGGAATGCCGAGGTCACCCCGGCCAGCCGCGGCGGTGCCCTCGGCTACCTGACCATGGTGGTGGTGCTGGCCGGGCTGATCCTCGGCGTGCCGTTGATCCGGCCGCGCTGGTTGGGGATCCGGCTGGCCGCGTTGGCCGGGGCCGGGCTGCTGCTCGCCGCGGCGGCCGCGCTGCCCGGCGGTTCGGCATTGCTGCGCTGGTCGGTCCGGGAGTTGCCCGGCGCCGGGTTGCTGCGGGACGGGCAGAAGTGGTTGATGCCGTTCGTGGTGCTGGCGGTGCTGGCGATCGGACTGGCCAGTGAGTGGCTGGTCGACCGGTACGCCAGAGCCGACTCGGCCGGCCGGCTGATCCTGACCGCGGTGGTGGCGGCGGTGCTGCCGTTGCTGCTGTTGCCGGACGGCCCGGCCACGCTGCGGACGCCACTCACCCCGGTGCACTATCCGGCCGGCTGGCAGCAGGTCGCCGACCGGGTGGCCGGCAGCCGGGCCACGGTGTTGGTGCTGCCGTTCGCGTCCTACCGGAGCTTCGACTGGGCTCCTGGCCGCACGGTGCTGGATCCGGCGCCCCGGCTGCTGCAGCCGCCGGTGTTGGTGGAGGACCGGTTGGCGGTCAACGGCACCGTGCTGGGCGGTGAGGATCCGGCCGCGGCCAAGGTGCGCGACCTGCTCGCCGGCGATCCGGCACCGGACCGGCTCGCCGCCGGGCTGGCCAGCCTGGGCATCGGTTGGGTACTGGTGGAAGCCGGCACGCCGGGGCCGCCGCTGCCGGGCCTGGCCGGGCTGCGAGCCACGTTGGCCGGGCCGGGGGTGCGGCTCTACCAGGTGCCCGGCGCGATCCGGCCGGCACCGGCCCAACGGGCCAGGGCCGTGCTGGTGATCGGAGCGGATGGACTGGTCGGGCTGCTGGTGCTGGTCGCCGCCGCGCTGGTCGTGGTGAAGGCCGGACGGGCCGGGCTGGAATTGCTACACTCGCCGGTAACTAAACGGGAGCAGAGCCGGCGAGCCGGCGAAGGTGCCCGGCAGCCGGGGAACCTGACCGGCAGCGACGCCCGGCGAAGGCCGGATCCGACGAAGACGGCGTGGAGGCAGCGAGTGGGCAAGCTCATCGGGCTGGTGGTCAGTGCGATCATCGGCGCCGTGCTGGCCGGTGCGGCCGTCACCGGCGTGGTCTCCTCGAATACCCAAGCGCCCAAGCACAATCCGGCGTCCGCGCCGCTCGTCAACTACGGCAACCGCTGAGCCGTACGAGCTGAGCCGGGCTAACCGCTCAGCCAACCGCGCTCAATCGCTGAGGATCAGCTGCTCGAACCGGGCCGCCGAGCTCTGCCAATCGAAGTTGCCCGCCCGCTCGCGGGCCTTCTTGCCCATCGCCAGCCGGGCCTCGGTGTCGGTCAGCAGGAACCGGGTCCGCTCGGTCAGCTCAGCCTGGTCGTTCACCAGTAGCCCGGTCTCGCCGTCCTGGATCGATTCGGTGACCCCGCCGGCGCTGCGGTAGCCGATGGCCGGCACGGCGCGCGCGGCGGCCTCCATGATCGCGATGCCCCAACCCTCCTTGACCGAGGGCGCCAGCAGCAGCCATGCCTCGTCCAGCAGCCGGTCCCGTTCGGCGTCGGTCACCTGGCCGTGAAAGGTCACCCGGTCGGTCACGCCCAGCCGGAGCGCGTGCTCGGTCAGCTGCGGATGCCACCAGCCGTCGCCGACGACGTCCATCCGCAGCTCGGGCAGCTCCGGGGCCAGCGCGGCGAGCGTGTCCAGCGCATGCTCCACCTGCTTGTGCGGCACCAGCCGGCCGAGCACACACAGCCGGGGGGTGGCCGAGCGGGGGAGTTGCCGCGACGGATGCGGCACGTCGATGCCGTTGCAGACCACCTGGATCCGGTCCGCCTCGACGCCCAACCGCACCAGGTCCGCCCGGGACGACTCGGACACGGTGAGGTACGGCCGGCGCCGGTAGATGCGCGGCGCCAACACCGACTCCAGCCACCAACCGACCCGACCGCGCACGCCGGGGTAGATGATCTGCCACTGCTCCCGGTGTACGTGGTGGACCAGCACCCGGATGCCGCGCCGGCGGACCAGCGGGCTGGCGAACGGCAGGCCGTTGTGCACGTCCACCACCACGTCGGCACGCCGGCCGGCCGGTGAGAGCAGGTAACCGAGCCCGCGCGGGTACACCGTGAGCCGGCCGCCGCGGCGGCGGAACCGGACGCCGTCGCGTACCTCGTCGGCCGGCGCGTTGGCGTGCCGTGCGCAGTGGATCACCACCTGGTGACCACGGCCGGCCAGCCAGCGGGCCATGTGCTCGACGTACACCTCGGAGCCGCCGCCGTCCGGATGGTCGGTGTCCCGCCACACCAGGAACACCACCCGGCGCGGTGTGCTTGCGCTGTCGACCATCGCTCCTCGTACTGCCGTCGATGTACTGCCGCCGATGTACTGCCGTTGATGTACTGCCGCCGATCTCGGTTACCGGAGAGTAGCCGATGCGGGCCGGTGCTGTAACGCATCCGCCGAGAACCCAATCCCACCCGGTACGGTGCGCAGGTGCGTTCCGTCCCACCCCGTCGTCGGCAGGCGACATTGGCCCGTTCGTTCCGGTTGTTCCGGGCGTTTCTGCGCGAGCAGAGCGATCCTGATCTCTTCTACTCGATGCTGGCGGCAGACTCGGTCGACCAGCTGAGCAACTGGGTCAGCCTCGACGGAGCGATGGTGCTGGATGTCGGAGGCGGCCCCGGTTACTTCGCCCGAGCGTTCCGATGCGCCGGGGCCACCTACATCGGCGTGGAACTGGACACCGGCAGCGATCTGCCTGCCGAGAGCTTCGGCCTGTGCGGATCGGCCGTGGCGCTGCCGGTCCGCTCGGGCTGCATGGCGGTGACCTACAGCTCGAACGTGCTCGAGCACGTCCACCAGCCGTGGCGGATGGCCGACGAACTGGTCCGGGTGACCGAGCCAGGTGGCACGGTGATGCTGTCCTTCACCCCGTGGTTCTCCCCGTGGGGAGGACACGAGACGGCTCCGTGGCACTACTTCGGCGGCGGCTACGCCGCGCGCCGCTACCAGCGAAAGCATGGCAAGCGGCCGAAGAACGTCTATGGAGACAGCCTGTTCGGCCATCGGGTGGGCACCGCCCTGCGCTGGGCCAGAAGCCAGCCGGACGCCGAGTTGATCGCGGCCTTCCCCCGCTACCACCCGTGGTGGGCATGGTGGCTGACGAGGGTGCCGATGCTGCGTGAGGTGGTGCTGTGGAACCTCACGATCGTGCTGCGGCGCCGATGACCCCTCGAGGAACCGCCGAGCCCGAACGAGCTGCGGAACACGTGCCACCCGGACGAGCCGAGCCATCCCGACCGGCCGCGGAAGCCGGACGGGCCGCTGAGCCGCTGGCCGTCCAACGGCTCCGGCTGGCTCTGGTGTGCCTGCTGCTGACCGTTCTGGTGTTCGCGCAGAGCGCCGGACGGACCGCCTCGGACACAAAGCTGGACCTGGTGGTCGACCCCTTGCGGTTCCTGCGCCGCGCGCTGACCCTGTGGGATCCGGTCGGCGCGGCCGGTCAACTGCAGAACCAGGCATACGGCTACCTCTTTCCGATGGGGCCGTTCTTCGCCCTCGGCAAACTGGTGGCACTGCCGCCGTGGATGGTCCAGCGGGGCTGGGAGTCCGCGCTGGTGCTGGCAGCCTTCCTCGGCACCGTGCGGCTCGTCCGGCTGCTCGGCATCGAGGCGTTCTGGCCGAAGGTGACGGCCGGCCTGGTCTACGCGCTTGCGCCGCGGATGCTCAGCGAGCTCGGTTCCATCTCCTCCGAGCTGATGCCGGTGGCGGTGCTGCCCTGGCTGTTGATCCCGCTGGTGATCGGCTCCCGACGCGGCTCGCCCCGTCGCTACGGCACGCTTGCCGGCGTCGCCTTCCTGTTCGCCGGCGGTGTGAACGCCGCGGCGAGCCTGGCGATCCTGCCCGTGCCGGTGCTCTGGCTGCTGACCAGGCAACCCGGGGCCCGGCGCCGGGCGTTGACCGCCTGGTTCGCGCTCGGCATCGTGCTCAGCAGCGCCTGGTGGGCGATTCCACTGGTTTTGTTAGGGCGCTACAGCCCTCCCTTCCTGGACTGGATCGAGCCGAGTCAGGTCACCACCGGCGTGACCAGCCTGGTCGACTCGCTGCGCGGCACCGACCACTGGCAGGCCTACCTGGGTGCCGGAGTATGGCCCGGCGGCTGGATCCTGGTTTCGGTGCCGGCGGTGATCGTGGCCACCGCGGCGGTCGGCGCCGCCGGCTTGGCCGGGTTGGCCCGGGCCGACCTGGCGGATCGGCTCTGCTGGCGCGGTTGCCTGCTGATCGGAATGGTCCTGGTCGGGCTGGGTTACGTGGCGACCGTCGGGCCACCTGCCGGCTCGCTGATGCGCGGATTGCTGGACGGACCGCTGGCCGCCTTCCGCAACGTGCACAAGTTCGACCCGCTGATCCGGCTGCCGATCGCGATCGGAGCCGGCCAGCTGGCCTATCGGCTCCGCGTGCCGGCGACCGTCCGATTGCGGTCGGTGCGGCTGCACGCTCGGCCGTTGGCGTTGCTACTCGCGATCGTGGTCGGAGTGCTGGCACTGAGCCCCGCGATCACGAACAACCTTGTTCCGCAAGGGCGTCCGGTTACCGAAGCAACCTGGTGGCGGCAGACCGGCGGGTGGCTCGGGCAGCACGAGGGAGCCGGTCGCGCGCTGCTGGTGCCGGGTGCCAACCGTCCCGTCTACTCCTGGGGCTCCACCGTCGACGACGCGTTGCAGCCGGTGGCAACCGGGCCGTGGACGGTCCGGGACGGCATTCCGCTGGCGCCGGCGGGCTATATCCGGCTGCTCGACAGCGTGTCCCTTCGATTGGCCGCCGGCCACCGCGACGACGTGCTGCCTCGGCTGCTCGCCGGTGCCGGCATTCGTTACCTGGTGGTACGCAACGACCTGGACACCGTCGCCTCCGGCAGCACGCCGCTGGTCTTCGTACACGCCGCAATCGAGGCCACCCCGGGGTTGTCTCCGGTGGCCTCGTTCGGTCCCGCCGACCGGCTGCCGGCGCCGGCCGGACAACTGGTCGATCTCGGTGCCACCGAGCCACGTCCGATGGTGCAGATCTATCAGGTCGCCGGCTGGGCGGGCCCGGTTCAGTTGCTGCCTGCCGGGTCGGCGCTGCCAGCCACCGGATCCGCCGACGCGCTGGGCACCCTGCTCGATGCCGGCCTGGATCCGCAGACGCCGGTGCTCTTCGATGCCGGGAACGCGGCCCGGGTCGTCACCGACGGCATCGCCCGCCGCGAGGTCAACTTCGGCCAGACCGGCGTGGCGCCGGCCACGATGACCGCGCGGCAACCGTACCGGCTGAAAAGGAAGGTGCACGACTACCTGCCACCGGGCGCCGGGCCGGCACTGTCCACCGTCAGCTACGGAGGTGGGCTCAGCGACGTCACGGCCTCCTCCTCCGGGGCCGAGGCCGGCGCGCTGGTCAATCCCGGGGCGGCCAGCCAGCCCTGGTCGGCGTTGGACGGCGACCCGAGCACGGCCTGGAAGAGCAGCGCACTGACCGGTGCGGTCGGCCAGTGGCTGCGGCTGCGGCTGACCAATCCGCTATCGCCGTCGCGGATCCAGGTGGCCTTCAGCCCGCAACTCGGCGGCTACCCCGACCGGGTGCGGGTCCAGACGGACGCCGGCAGCCAGGATCTCGACGTGACACCGGATTCGACTCCGCAACAGCTCGCGGTTCCCGCCGGGCCCACCCAGAGCATCACGCTCACGGTGCTGGACGCGACCGCCGGCACCACCTCGGTCGGCATAGCGACCTTGGCGGTGCCCGGCCTGACGCCGACCCGCACCGTGCAGGTGCCGACGGGCCGCGCGGCCCCGGACCTGATCGCCTTCTCCGACACCGCCGGCATGCGCTCGGAGTGCCTCACCATCGACGGCCGCGCTGCCTGCGATCCGAGCTTCACCAACCACGGCGAGTCCGACGGGGTGATCGACCGAACCTTCTCGCTGCCCGGCGATGCCGACTACCGACTGGCCGCCCAGGTGGTTGCCAACCCCGGTCCAGCGCTCGATCAACTGCTGGATGCCGGCCGGCGGATCGAGGCAACCGCCAGCTCGGTGGACAGCCCGGAGCCGAGGGAACGGGCCGGCGCGGCGGTCGACGGGGATCCACGAACCAGTTGGGTGGCCGCCTCCGGCGACCTGCAACCCAGCCTCACGCTTCGGCTGGCCAGCAGCGTCGAGCTGACGAGCCTCGGATTGAGCGTCGACGCCCGGGCGCCAGTCGCCCGGCCCAGCCGGATCGCCGTCACGGCCGGCGGCCATCGGTGGATCTTCGCGATGCCGGCCGACGGGCTGCTCCAGCTGCCGCAACCGGTCCGCACCACGACGATCCGGCTCACCGTGCTCACCGCGCAGCTTCGGCTGAACACCAGCACGCTGACCGGCGGCCAGCGGCTGTTGCCCGTCGGGATCAGCGAGATCTCGATCAACGGCCATGAGCAGCCGGCCGCCGCCGACGTCGTCCGGTTCGACTGCGGCAGCGGGTTGGCCCTGCAGGCCGGCGACCGGTCGATCGCCATGCGGGCCACCGCCCGCCGGGCCGTGGTGCTTTCCGGACGACCCTTCCGAGCGAGTCCGTGCTCGCCGGATCCGCTGGCGCTCTCCCGGGGCAGCCAGCACCTGCGGCTGGCCGCCTCCGGACCGCTCAGCCCCACCACCCTCGTGCTCTCCCGCGTCGGGACGGCGACGGCTGCCTCGATCGCCGGCACGGCGACGGCTGCCTCGATCGCCGGCACGGCGACGGCTGCCTCGATCGCCGGCACGGCTGCAGCCGACCCGATCGCCGGCACGGCGACCGTCGGGTCCTGGCAGGCCACCCGTCGAACCGTCGTGGTGCACACCGTCGCGGCCGCGCTGCTGGTGGTGCACGAGAACGTCAACGCCGGGTGGCGGGCGAGCCTCGACGGACACCGGCTGCAGCCGGTCACGGTCGACGGCTGGCAGCAGGGTTGGGCGCTGCCGGCGGGTGCCAGTGGCACCGTCTCGCTGAGCTACCAGCCGCAACACAGCTTCGTCCTAGGCCTGGTCCTCGGTGCACTGGCGGTGCTGGCGGTGTTCCTGCTCGCCTTCGTCCGGACCGGTGCCGATGCCCGAGCGGCGGCTCCTGAGCGGGTAGCACCGGACTGGACTTACCTGGCGCTGGCGTTCGTCGGGTCGTCCGTGCTGGCCGGCCCGGTTGGGTTGCTGGTTGCCGCCGGGATCGCCGCTGCCTGCCGATGGCTGCCGTCCCGGCTGCCCTACTGGTCGGCCGGCGTTCCGCTGCTGCTGGCCGGACTGGCCGAGGCGGCCCGCCCCGCCGGCAAGCCGGACCCGCTGGCCGGCGCCGGTTGGGTTCAGGCGCTCTGCGTCAGCGCGCTGTGCCTGCTGCTGCTGTCCCCGACCGGGTTCCGCCAGGCCGGCGTGGAGAACCGCCGCAGCAGAGGTCGCTCGAAGCAGAGCCAGGACACCGTGGCAAGCACGGTCGAGGAAGCGGCCGTGAGCAGGAAGAGCTTCCAGAAATGGCCCTGAAAGATGGGCACGTGCAGTTCTCGCTGGAGCAACACGAGCATCGGCAGGTGCCAGAGGTAGACGCCGTAGGAGATCTCACCGGCGAATCTGGCGACCCGGTTGCCCAGCAGCCGGTCGAGCAGCCCGGCCGGGCCGAGGGTCAGTGGCAGCAGCAGGAACAGCACCGCCAGCCCTTCCAGCAGGTGTTTGACCAGGTGCTGCCAGGTGTCCGGCACGGCCAGGTCCAGCGGGCCACCGAGCGGCAGGCTGACCAGCCAGTAGAGCCCACCGGCGAATGCCCAGCACAGGCCGGGCGAAGCCGCCCACTGGCCGAGCACGTCGCGTAGCCGGGCCAGCCCGGCACAGCCGGCCGGCACGGCCGAGCACACCGCCAGCAGCATGCCGCCGGCGAACCAGTCCAAGCTGCCCGGCAACCATTTCGCGGTGGCGGTGTAGCCCAACGCCGGCACGTTCATGGCCAGCACCTGCCAACCCACGCTGGCCGCCGCCAGGCCGCCGAGCACGGCGAACTGCGACCGCACGATCCACTCCGGGCGCCCCCGTCCCCGGCGCAGGCTGATTGCGATGACCGGCAGCACCAGGTAGAACGTGACCTCCACGGCCAACGTCCACATGTGGCTCAGCGAGGTGTCCAGGTCGTGTCCGTCGTAGACCTCGGTCAGGCTCAGGTACGACGACCAGTCGCTCACCCTGGCCGGCCTGGTGCTGAGCAGGCCGAGGGTGACCGCGATGGCAAGCCAGTAGGCCGGCAGGACCCGCAATGCCCGGCGCCAGTAGAACCGGGTGACGCTCGGGTGGCGGTTGCCGCGCATTGCCTGGACGACGAACGGCCGGTACAGCAGGAAGCCGGACAGCATGAAGAAGATCGGCACCGCGGTATCCAGCCGGGACAGCCACGGTGCGATCGGATGGGCGCCGAACGACAGCCCGGTCTCGAATCCGACGTGCGTCACCATGATCGAGTAGGCGGCGATGGCGCGCATGCCGTCCAGGCCGGCGAACCGGTTGCCGGTGCGGGGGACGGCGCGAGGTCCGGTCATGCCGCCGCCACCGGCACTCCTACCACGACCGTGCCGATGCACACGTTGGCCTCGGTGCTCTCACTGCGCACGCTGAGCGTTCTCGGCGCGGTCAGCGGCAACCGCAGGTACACGGTGGCCAGTTGGTGTGTCAGCCGTTGTCGTTCGCTGCCCACCGGTGGCACCGATCGGCCGGCGCTGTCGGTGACCGTGATGTAGAGGGTGCTCGGCACGTGCTGCAGGTAGTCCAACTGCACGAAGTACTCGTTGACGCCCAGCGCGCTCGACAGCGGGATGGTCCAGGTGCCGGTGCCCTGGACCAGGGAGGTGCACAGTGTCTCGGCGCGCTGGACGCCGTGCGCGATCGGGTACAGGGTGGCCGGTACCAGCCGACCCTGGTCGGTGACGAGCAGGGGATGTGACTCCGGTTGCTGGAACTGCGCGTGCACCTGGGCCAGCCGCAGGACGTCCGAGACGTGGTTGTGGTCGGAGAACGCGGCAAGCACCGACTGAGGCACTCGAGTGTCCCAGAGGTTCACCGCCGGACCGGCCTGCCGGACCGAGGCGGTCAGGTTGCGCAGGTATTGCCGGGACGGGTTCTGCTCCCACCGGTCAGCGAAGTTCACCGCCGAGATCGTGCTCGACACCAGGACGGCCAGGCAGGTCAGGCAACCGACGGCCACCCTGGCTCGGCGGCCGGCGGGCCGGCTCCGCCGCGAGCGTGCCGCCCGGCGCCCGGCCGAGGCCCGCGGCAAGGTCGCGGCGGACGATGCCGGCAGCACGGCCCGGCGGACCGGCAGCGACAGCGTCAGCGCCAGCGCGATCGGCACGGCGAGCGGTAAGAAGTAGTTCAACGACCGGGGCGTCAGGTCGCCGAAGACCCGATATCGGCCGGCGGCGATCACCACGGTGCTGATCGCGAGGATCAGGGCGGGCATCAGCCACGCCGCAACCGCACGCAGCCCGGATTTCCAGAGGGACACCAGCAGGATCGCCGCCGCCGCCACCTGCGCGGCGATCCGCAGCGACAGCGGTGGGTCGGTGATCGAGAAGAAGACGTTCCCGGTCGCGTACCAGCGCCACGGGCCGCCGAGCAGCGCCGGTGCGATGGTGAACCACCAGCCGGTCCAGAGCTCGTGCAGGTCCGCTCCGGCGCCGGGCGAGCGGGCGGATCCGCCGTACGGCCCGGACAGGAACGCGACCAGCCAGCCGGTGAGGACGGCGAGCAGGATCAGCCAGCCGGGCCAGCGGCGCAGGGTGGCGCGAACTCGCTGGCCGATCGTGCCGGTATGCACGAAGACCAGCGACAGGATGGGGAGCAGCAGCACGTTCAGCCCGGTCAGCTCCCAGAACGACACCCCGGCGAGCAGGCTGAGCGCGCTGCCGAGGGCGTAGGGCAGCCGGCCGGACCGGCTGTAACGCACGTGCAGGTCGATGGCGAGGATGGCCAGGATCTGCGCCGGCAACAGATCCAGCGCGGTGACGAGCCACAGCGAACCGGGCAGCAGCAGTTGGCTGAAGGCGTACCAGCCGACCACCACCAGCACGCCGGGGCGGCGGCCGGCCAACAGGATCAGCAGTCGTGCCAGCAGCACGGTGGCCACCGCCTGCAGCAGCACCCGCAGCAGAACGGTGCTGCCGTAGTCCAGTCCGGTGCTTCGATTGAGCAGCCAGAAGGCGAACCGCAAGCCGGGGACGAAGTGATCGTTCAGCGGCGCGGAGAGATATCGCCAATCGAGCCGGCGGCCGGTCGCGTCGGCCAGGTAGGGCAGGTCGTCGCCGTAGAACCAGCCTCGGTGGGTGAAGTAGCCGAGCCAGCAGGCCTGGCCGGCGACGATGACCGCCAGCACCCAGCCGAACCGGTCGAGCAGCGGCTGTTGCGGCTTGACCTCGTCCGGCCCCGGCTGGTGCGGCCGGATCTCATTCGGCCCCGGCTGATTCGGGTTGACATCTTCAGCCGCGATAAGGCCCGAGACGGTGCGCTCCGCCGCGGCCTGCTCGATGCCCGCCTGCTCGATGCCCGCCTGCTCGCTGATGCCGCTCGCCTTCCGTCGCTACCGGCGCCCGGCCCCGGCGTTGCCAGATTGTTTCGCCAGCATGTTACGGAGTATGGCTACCCGCTGGTAGCGTGCCACGACGGCCGGTCCCCGGTCGGCGAGTCCAGAACGAGGCGGGAGTGGGCGTGCGCAAGGCGCTGTCATTCATCTTGATCGCGGTCGGTGTGTTCTTCCTGGTGCTCGCCGCCGGTCTGGCCTTCTACGCGCCATCCCGGGGCGAGAAGACGCCGCTCAACCTGGACATCAAGCTGGTGTCCACCGGGCCGGCCACCATTCTCGATCCGGCCACCGGCCAGGCCCAGCAGACCACCCTGATGGCGACCCGGCGGGTACGCACCGACTCGGCGGCGTCCAACTCCACGGTCACCGTGGTGCAGGAGACGCTCTGCATCGTCAAGAACGTCGACAACCCGCCGGAGTGCGTGGACGCTCAGGATCCGCAGAACCGGCTGGTCTCCTTCACCACCGACCGGGTGGCCGCCGACCGCAAGAGCGGCGAGTCGGTGAACGACCCGAAGTACGGTGAGAACGTCAACGGCGACACCTCCGTCAAGCACGTCGGGCTGAGCTACAAGTGGCCGTTCAACGCCAAGAAGCGGTCGTACAAGTTCTACGACCCGTCCTCCGGGCAGGCTCCCGACGCCCGGTTCGTCGGCACCGAGAAGCTGGCCGGGCTGAACCTGTACAAGTACCAGGCCGACATCAACAACATCGAGCTGCCGGTCGGCCCCGGCATCCCCGGCAGGTACTCGGACAGCCGGACGGTCTGGGTGGATCCGGTGACCGGCGTGATCGTCAAGGGCTCCGAACACCAGGTGCGGATGCTGGCCGACGGGACCACGACGGCGCTGGACACCACGCTCACCTTCAACCAGGACGCGATCAACTACCAGGTCAAGCAGGCCAAGGACGGTCGGCACAAGATCACCCTGCTGACCGTGGTGCTGCCGGTGCTCGGTCTGGTGCTCGGCATCGTCTTCCTGATCGCCGGTGTACTGGTGCTGGCCCGCAGCTCCGGCCGGGCCGCCGAGCCGCCGGCCGCGGCCGCCTCCGAGCCTCCGCTGGAACGGGTCTAGCTTTCGCGTCTCCGTCCGTCCGGCGTGTCATGCCGAGCCGTCGCTGAGGCGACGCAGCGGCATGACCCGCCGAGTCAGTCGATCACGCCGGTCGGGTCATGCCAGCTGGGTCACGAAGATCGCGGTCCCCGGCAGCAGCCGGCCACGCAGCGGTGACCAGCCACCCCAGGTCGTCTCGAGCCCGTCCGGCCACTCCGGCTCGATGAGGTCCAGCAGCCGGAAACCGGCGCCGACCAGATCCCGCACCCGATCGCCCAGGGTGCGGTGGTGCTCGACGTAGGTGGCCACGCCGGCTGCGTCGAACTCCACGTACGGGCTGCGGTCGAAGTACGACATGGCCGCGGTGAGCCCGTCCGGCCCGGGGGAGTCCGGAAACGCCCACCGGATCGGATGGGTCACCGAGAACACCCACCGGCCGCCGGGTCGCAGCACTCGGGCCACCTCGGCCAGCAGGCCGGCCGGATCACCGGCGAACGGCAGCGCGCCGTAGGCACTGAAGGCCAGGTCGAAGCTGCCGGTCCGGAACGGCAGTCGCTGCGCGTCGGCCTGCACCAGCGGCACGGCCGGCAGCGCGGTTCGGGCGTGCGCCAGCATGCCGGCGGAGATGTCCAGCGCGACCGGACGGGCACCCTGGCCGGCCAGCCAGCGTGAGCACATGGCCGAGCCGGCGCCCACCTCCAGCACCTGTCGGCCGGCGACCGGACCGAGCAGGCCGGCGGCCTGTTCGCGCAACCCCTCCGGGCACCAGACGAAGTCCGATTCGCCCAGGAACGCGCCGTGCTCGCGGTGGTAGGCGTCGGCATCGGCGTCCCACCAGCGCCGGCTGGCCCGCGCTGACTCGACCGGGTCCAGAGCTCGACGCCGGACGCCGACGGTGCCCAGCTCACCCTCGGTTCCCACGGTGACTACCGTAATCTCCCCGGCCCCATGGTCAGTTCGGCGTCCGCCGGCCAGTTCGTTTCGCAAGTGGTCGGTTCGGGAACCAGGGGTCCGCAAGGCCGTCCGGCGCCGGGAATCCCGGCCGAAGCGCCCGCGTTGAGCAGGCCGAAAGCCCGGATTACCGCCCCTGCGTGGGTCTGGAGTAGGCTTTCGCTGGGAACCGGTCTGTGGCCTCGACCTGGAGTAGGCCACTCATCAAGCACTTGTCCTCGGTCTGCAGTCACTGGTGTTAGCCAGTTTCTCGCCAGCACGACGGGTGGCTGACGAAAAGGGGCCGCTACCGTCCGTAGAAGACAACTGGCAGGACCTACCCACTACATGACGTCCACAATCGACCCGACCCGCACCACCCCGCAAGTTGCCGTGAACGACATCGGCTCGGCCGAGGACTTCCTCGCCGCGATCGACAAGACCATCAAGTACTTCAACGACGGTGACATCGTTGAAGGCACCATCGTCAAGGTTGACCGTGACGAGGTACTGCTCGACATCGGCTACAAGACCGAAGGTGTCATCCCGTCCCGCGAACTCTCCATCAAGCACGACGTCGACCCGTCCGAGGTCGTTTCCGTGGGCGATGAGATCGAGGCCCTCGTCCTGCAGAAGGAGGACAAGGAGGGCCGGCTGATCCTGTCCAAGAAGCGTGCGCAGTACGAGCGCGCCTGGGGCACGATCGAGGAGAAGAAGGAACGCGACGAGGTCGTCGAGGGCACCGTCATCGAGGTGGTCAAGGGCGGCCTGATCATCGACATCGGGCTGCGCGGCTTCCTGCCCGCGTCGCTGGTCGAGATGCGCCGGGTCCGGGATCTGCAGCCGTACGTCGGCAAGACGCTCGAGGCCAAGATCATCGAGCTGGACAAGAACCGCAACAACGTGGTGCTGTCCCGCCGGGCGTGGCTGGAGCAGACCCAGTCCGAGGTGCGCAGCGACTTCCTGAACAAGCTGGCCAAGGGCCAGGTGCGCAACGGCGTGGTGTCTTCCATCGTCAACTTCGGCGCGTTCGTCGACCTCGGCGGCGTGGACGGCCTGGTGCACGTCTCGGAGCTGTCCTGGAAGCACATCGACCACCCGAGCGAGGTCGTCGAGGTGGGCCAGGAGGTCACCGTCGAGGTGCTCGACATCGACCTGGACCGCGAGCGTGTCTCGCTGTCGCTGAAGGCCACCCAGGAAGACCCGTGGCGCCAGTTCGCCCGGACCCACGCGATCGGTCAGGTCGTGCCGGGCAAGGTCACCAAGCTGGTTCCGTTCGGTGCCTTCGTTCGGGTCCAGGACGGCATCGAGGGTCTGGTGCACATCTCCGAACTGGCCGAGCGGCACGTCGAGATCCCTGAGCAGGTCGTGCAGGTCGGCGATGAACTGATGGTCAAGGTCATCGACATCGACCTGGAGCGTCGCCGGATCTCGCTGTCGCTCAAGCAGGCCAACGAGGGCGCGCTGTCGGAGGAGAGCTTCGACCCGTCGCAGTACGGCATGGAGGCCCAGTACAACGACAAGGGCGAGTACATCTACCCCGAGGGCTTCGACCCGGAGACCCAGGAGTGGCTGCCCGGCTACGAGGAGCAGCGCGAGGCGTGGGAGAAGCGTTACGCCGCGGCCCGCGAGCGCTTCGAGGCGCACCGCAAGCAGCTCGAGGACGCCCAGCGGGCCGACGCCGAGGCGGCCGTCGAGTCCGGCGAGGCCACCTCGTACTCCTCGGAGGCGCCGGCTGACACCAGCGGCACGCTGGCCTCGGACGAGGCGCTCGCCGCGCTGCGGGAGAAGCTCGCAGGTCGCTGATCTGCCGAAGTAGTAGCTGGACAGGCCCGGGAGGTTCGCCTCCCGGGCCTGTCGGCGTTTCGGAGCTAACGTGAACCTCGTGGCTGCCCGACTTGCTCCCATGCTGGCCGGGCTCGCGCTGGCCGGCCTGCTGCTCGCCGGTTGCACCAAGTCGGCGCCGAAGAGCCAGCCGCCGGTGTCGAGCACGCCGGTGAGCAGTTCGGCGGCGCCGTCCACCAGCGTGCCGCCGGCCAGCGCGACCGCCGCGCCGACGCTCGGCGGTGAGTGTGAGGATCTCTTGCCGGTGACCACGGTCGATGACGCGCTGGGCCGGCCGGTGATCGGCCGGACCGCGTTCGTGCGGGGGATCGCCGAGCCGAACATCGGCCGGTTGACCTACCTCAACTGCCGGTACGGGCTTGCCACGCCGGTGCGCGGCAAGCCCGCGCCGCTACCGCAGCTGGAGATCGGCATCAGCCTGTACAACTCGGCGGCTCAGGCGAACACCCGGGTGCAAGGCACCGTGGCAGATTTCCGCACGCACGGCGGCCGGCAGCAGGACGCCGCGGTCGGGAACGATCCGGCGATCATCCTGCTTGGCTACGGCTATCCGACCCTGGTGGTGGCCGAGGGTCCGCGCACGGTGGCGGTCACGGCCGATCCGAAGCTGATCGCGACCGCGCCGACGGCCGGCTTGGTGGCGATTGCGAAGGCGGCGCTGATGGCGACGTCCGGCTTCGACGGGGTGGCCGGGGTGACCGCGACCCCGTCGCCGACCGGCAGCGACGAGTCGGGTTCTGGCTCGGACAGCGCCGGCTCCGGCTCGGACAGCTCCGGCTCCGGCTCGGACAGCGGTATGCCGTCCGAGTCCGCCTCGCCGTCGGGTACCTGATGCTGCGGATCGGCCTGACCGGCGGGATCGGCAGCGGCAAGAGCACCGCCGCGGCCCGGTTCGCGAAGCTGGGGGCGGTGGTGATCGATGCCGACCAGATTGCCCGGGAGGTGGTCGCGGTCGGCACGCCGGGGCTGGCCGAGGTGGTCGAGCGGTTCGGCGCCGAGGTGCTGCTGCCGGACGGCTCGCTGGATCGGCCGAAGCTGGGGGAGCTGGTGTTCGGCGATTCCCGGGCGCTGGCCGACCTGAACTCGATCGTGCATCCGCTGGTGGCCGAGCGCAGCGCGGAGCTGATGGCGGCGGCCGGCCCGGATGCGGTGGTGGTCTACGACGTGCCGCTGCTGGTGGAGAACGACCTGGCGGGCAACTTCGACGTGGTGGTGGTTGTCGAGGCACCGCTGGAGGTGCGGCTGGCCCGGCTGGCGTCTCGGGGCCTCGCGGCGGAGGAGGCGCGGGCCAGGATCGCCCGGCAGGCCGATGACGAGCAGCGCCGCGCGGTGGCCACGGTGGTGCTGGACAACTCTGGCGGTCGGGCGGAGCTGGACGAGCAGGTCGAGGCCGCCTGGCGACGGCTGCTACCGGCTGGCTGACGGTGCGACCCGGTTTGGAGCGGTCATCGGGCATCGGCTAAAGTTTGGCCTCGGTGCCGATGCCGGTCAGACTGGCAGGTCCAGGCATCACGCGGACGTAGCGCAGCTGGTAGCGCATCACCTTGCCAAGGTGAGGGTCGCGGGTTCGAATCCCGTCGTCCGCTCGGTGGGACGCGTTTGGCGGCCTCTTTCGAGGGCGCCGGGCACACTCGGTGGAGTGGCCGAGAGGCGAGGCAACGGCCTGCAAAGCCGTGTACACGGGTTCAAATCCCGTCTCCACCTCAAGGTCGCTGGCATGAAGTGCCGCGCGACCGGCAAGGGCGATTAGCTCAGTGGGAGAGCACTACCTTGACACGGTAGGGGTCACTGGTTCAATCCCAGTATCGCCCACCCAAGTTGCCAAGGTTAGAACCGGCGACAAAAGAAGTAACCCGATAGCCCGGCCTGTCGGGTCTTTCTTTTGCCGGACTTCCGCCGCTGCCAGTGCCTCGGTGAGGTGGCTTACCGTCGCACCGCCGTCGGCTAGAAAGATCGGCAGCAAGTTCATTTATGGCCCGGGCCAGCCTGATACTGCTTGCCAACTCCGCACCTCAGTGATGGTGAAACGCCGTTGGTGGAGGCGCTTTACGCTGAGGGCTAATTACGTGGCGCCTGCCGTGTCTGCCATTGAGTTGCCGGGTCTGATCAAACAGGCTTGCCAGCGTGGCGGCCTGATTTGAGAGGGTCTTTTAAGACCACCACCGTTGTCTTGTTCCGTGGAGTGCCTGAGCACATCGAGTCGCTGTGTCGCGACGTCGGACTATCCGGCCGGTCGACCTCGCGGCTAGCGCTCTTGAAGATGTCGGGTGGCAAATCGGCCGCGTTGGGCGTTGCCATTCCGTATCACGCCGTCCCGGATGGCAGACTTATGGTGAAGCCCGACGGGAGTGATCGTGACGAGCAATCCGGACCATGACATGACTAGCACGACGAAGTCGAAGGTTGACATCGACGAGGTCTTCCGCGGCGTGCGTCCGATCGCGTCGGTGGACGAACTCGCAGCCTCAGATATCTTCGAATCCGATGAGGAACTCGACGAGTTCCTGACCGCCGTGCGAGCCGATCGCGACGCTGATCTCGCCTGACGCGGGATGACGCCCGTTGTGCTCGATACCGACGTCGCCTCCTTGATCATCAAGAACCGCCTTCCAGCCGGGTTGGCCGCCCAGCTCGCCGGCGCACAGACCGCCATCACATTCGTGACTCTCGGCGAATTGACCAAATGGTCGATCCGTCGTGGATGGGAAGCGCGGCGACGAGCCGCACTCGATCAGTGGCTCGCCGCACGACCGGTGTTGCCAGGCAATGACGATGTCGCGCGGGTATGGGGTGAGTTGGCTGGTTACGCGATGCGTCGCGGGCGTCCACGCCCGGTCAACGACACGTGGATTGCGGCCTGCTGCCTCACGCTGGGGTTGCCGTTGGCAACACTCAACGTGACTGACTTCCGAGACTTCGCGGATCACGAAGGTCTTGTGCTTGTCACCGCCTGAACTCACCAAGGCCGAGCAGGGCAGAGGAAGCCGGCTCCGGCAACGGAGCGGAGCTGCTGCCCTGGGATGACAGTATCCCGCTATGGACGGCGATCTTCGGGTGCTCCGCGGCGGGGACGGTGACCCGTTGCTGCTTCTGCTGCACGGACTCGGCGCGACTGGCGACGTGTGGGCCGGGTGGCAATCGATGCTGGCGGATCGGTGGCCGGGCCGGTGGCTGGCGCCCGACCTGCCGGGTCACGGCGGCTCGGCGCCGCTGCCGAAGTACACGTTCGACGCTCTGGCCGCGGCGGTGCGCCCCCTCGTGGAACCCGGCATGGTGGAGCCCGGCGCCCGGACCGTCGTGCTGGGGCATTCCCTGGGCGGGGTGGTCGGCCTCGCACTGGCTGCCGCCGGGGCGCCGGTGGCCGCGGTCGCCGGGCTGGGGATCAAGGTCGCCTGGACCGACGAGGAGCTCGACAAGGCACAGGCGCTCGCCCAACGACCGGTGACGTGGTTCGCCTCGCGCGACGAGGCGGCCGAGCGGTACCTGCGGGTGTCCGGGCTGGCGGGCCTGCTGGGCGCCGACCACCCGGCGGTGGCGGCCGGGCTGGTGCAGGAGGACGGCCGGTGGCGCCTCGCGCTGGACCCGCGTGCCTTCGGGGTCGGGGCGCCGGACATGGCCGGCCTGGTGGCGCGCTCTCCGGCGGCGGTCACGCTGGCGCGCGGCGAACTCGACCCGATGAACAACGACGAGCAGCTCGGGCAGTGGGGCGTGCCGGTCGTCACCCTGCCCGGCCTCGGCCACAACGCGCATGTGGAAAATCCCGAGCGATGTCTGACGCTGCTGACCTAGCGGGACGGGCCGGCGCTGCGCATCGACGGATGCGATGAACGGCCGCCGGGCAAGTCGGATTGTCGGCCCAGGACCTCCACCAAGCACTAGCCAGCGGGAAGTGGCACCCCCCGGGAATCGACGACTACTCGGTTTCCGAGTGGCGATTGCAGGGTCACCGTCACCGTGCGGCGGTACCCGACCAGATCGCACGATCCCTGCAGGTCGCCGCCACCGTTGTTGCCACCGTTGTTGCCACCGTGGGCCGACTCCCGCGGCGAGATCGATACGGCGGTTGCGCTTTGCGCGATGTCGGCGGTGTATTCCGCCTCGCAGGCTCCGGTACCGGGTGCGGCGCCGATGAACGACAGGGTGAGGTGGCTGCCGTCGGGGGAGATGGTTACGCCGCCCGGGCCGCCGTCGCTCGTCGGCATGCCGGGGAGCGGCCACCGATCGGTAGGCGGGATGGCGAGCACCAGGGCGGGGTTGGTCACGCCCGCGAAACGGAACGTCCATGCCGGCAGGCTGCGAGCTCCGCGATCGGTGGAGAACCTTCCGGTGCCGAGCATCGCATCGGTGATCGGCAACGGTTTCGGTACGGGTTGCTTGCCGTCACCCTGCGAGCGGAGCTCTGCGAGCGCCTGCGCTGCCGTGATCACCTGCTGCCCGTTCACGGTTGACGGCTCCGTCGGCAGCGTTGTCTTCAGCTGGAAATCTCCCTCGATATATGCCATCTTGGCGTCGCCGTCGGCGGGAAATCCATTCGCGGGGTCGAGGATGGCTGGCCCGGTCAGCACCAGCGGCCGCGGCGAGGCATTCACCGGGAAATCAGCCCACAACCGCAGCGCCGTCCCGCCAGCTCCCGCCCCGCCGCCGTGTCGGAAGCTCCGACCGAGCACCGCGATCGACGCGAATACCGCGATCACCGCCTCCGCCGCGACCACCGGTACGAGCCACCGAGAACCGTTCCGCCGGCTCCGGGCAGCTGGTTCCCCGAGTTCGCCGAGTTCGCCGAGTTCCCCGACGGACGCACGCAGCCGGCTCAGCGCGGCGGGATCGGGCGGCTCGCGGTAGGCGGCTCTGAGATCGTCCTCGCTGCGGGTCATGACGACCCTCCCTCCTTGGTGGCCAATTCCTGACTCGTCCGACCCACCCGCAGGGCTTTCAACGCCCGGGCTGCATGAACCCGCACGGTGCTCTGACTGCAGCCGAGCAGGTCTGCGATCTCGGCGTCGGTCAGGTCCGCGTAGTACCGAAGTCCGATCACCGCCCGCTGCCGAGCTGGAAGTCGCCGGACCTCGTCCAGCAGCTCTGCCCGGTCTGCTTGCGCCGATGCGAAATCCGCCCCGCTGCCTGCATCATCCGCCGGCCGTGCAGCGGGCCCGGGCCGCAACCGTCTTCGTCGCCAGGTGAGGTACTCGTTGACCAGCATTCGGCGGACGTAGGCATCCGGGGCCTCCATCGAACCGATCACCGACCACCGGGCATGCAACTTGATCAGCACGTCTTGAACCAGGTCCTCGGCAAGCGCACTGTCCGCGCAGATCGCCCGCGCCGTTCCCAGCATCACCGGCAGTCGCCGGGTCGCGTACTGCTCGAAGGTCATCGACACCCGCTAACTCGAACCTCGTCAGCTATCACTAACTAAACGACAGAACTGCCAGCTGTGCTTACCTCAGCCATGGTCAGCCTGCCGCCGAAGTGGGAAATTGATAGCGAAACGCCACGCTTGCGGTTCCGAGAAGCCCATCGGCATAGCGTTGCGGGGTGATGTTCGGCCAGGACCTACGCGAAGCGGTGGCCAGCGGTGAAATCACCGTGTCGATCCGGCTCTGGCGTCGGCCGAAGGTGAAGGTCGGTGGTCGGTACCCGACGGCCGGCGTCGTCATCGAGATCGATTCGATCGAGTTGTTGCCCTTCTCGGCCGTGACCGCGGCGGACGTCCGCCGTTCGGGCGAGCGCGATCGGGAATCGCTACGGAACCGAGCTGCGCATGCCGGGCCGATCGATGACGACACCTTGGTCTACCGGATCGAGTTTCACGTCGGGTAGAAAAGACCAGGGTGATGACCACTGATGAGTGAGTCAGGTTGGACTACCGCCCTCGGGCAGGACGCCGCAACCAGGTTCTTGCGATGGATGTTCCTGCGGTCGCTCTGTCACCGCGGCTACGTGCTCACCTCCAGCCTGTACTTCGTAACCATCGCGCACCTATCAGCTTCCGAGATCGTCCTGCTGGGGACGGCGATGTCGGTGACCTTGCTGCTGACTGATGTCCCGGCCGGCGCCTGGGCCGACTCAATCGGCCGAAGATGGCCGCTCGTCAGCGGGCAACTCGTTCTCGCGATCGGCATGATCATGACCGGCCTGGTCAAGGGGTTCCCGCTGCTCCTGATGACCCAGGTGCTGTGGGGACTTGGCTGGGCCTGCGTGAACGGTGCGGATACCGCGTGGCTCAACGACGAGCTGCACGAGCCGTCCCGGATCGCCCGAGTGCTTACCGCCAGTGCCCGGATGGACCTGGCCGGCGGCGCGACAGGTATGGTCGCGTTCGGTCTGCTGGCTTGGGTTGTCTCGCTATCGGCGGCCATTCTTGTCTCGGGCATCGGCATTGCGCTGCTCGCTGTCCTGGTGGCGATAGGGTTTGTGGAGCGGGCCTTCGGTCCCAGTTCTGGGAAGCACTGGAGTAGGTCGTGGGCGGTATTGCGGCGCGGTATTCGCCTTTCACGTCGCGACCACGAGATCCTGCTGGTGTTCGCCGCGACGCTGCTCGTAAACGCAGCCCTCATGGCTGGGTGGCTCTATCCGAAGCGGCTTCTCGGTCTGGGATTTCCGAGCAACTCCATCCCGTGGTACGCCTCGCTGCTGATCGTTGCCGCAGCGCTGGGCTTCCTCGCACTCCGTCTTGTCGAGCGACGCATCGACGGGGTGGGTGTCGCCCGTCGCGGTTACGCAATTGCCTGCGTGCTCGGAGCCGCGGGCCTGGCCCTCATGGCATTTACCTCGAATGCGCTCCTCGGTGGCCTTGGCGTACTGCTCACCAAGGGAATCGCCGACAGCATTACCCGACCCATCAGCGTCATTTGGGTCAATCGGCGTATTACCAGTGAGGTACGGGCGACGGCGCACTCCTTCCTCTCGCAGGCCGAGTCGGTCGGCGAGATCACCGGCGGCTTCGTGCTCGCCGGCATTGCCCGGCTAAGCGGCTTGGGCACCACCCTGATGACCGCAGGAGCTCTACTCGCGTTCGTCGGCATCATGGTGGGCAGGTCGCGCACCGATCGTGCGCAGGCGGTGTCGAGCAATACGGCAAACTAGGCACCGAACCACTGAAGTCCGCGACAGCCATCCGCTCGACCTACCACCCGCGCGCCGCTGCGCGAAGGAAACGACTGTGCCGAAGGAAACGACGCTGCCGAAGAGAACGACTGTGCCGAAGGAAACGCCAATGACCGACCTGACCAGGTTCAAGGCGCTCAGCTTCGACTGCTACGGCACCCTCATCGACTGGGAGGCCGGCATCTTCGCGGTTCTCTCGCCGTGGGCACGTGAGCAGGGACTCGAGGTCACCGACGAGGATCTGCTGCTCGCCTATGCCGACAGCGAGGCGTCCGTCGAGCAGGCAACACCGTCCGCGCTCTACCCCGAGGTACTCGCGGATGCCTTTCGCAGCACCGGGGCCAAGCTCGGCCGCCCGGTCAGCGACGAGTGGGCGCGCCGCCTCGGGAACTCGGTCCCGGACTGGCCGGCGTTCCCGGATTCCGCCGACGCGCTGGCCCGGCTCGCCGTCCACTACCAGCTGATCATCCTGTCCAACGTGCACCGCGCGGGTTTCGCCGGCAGCAACCGGCAGCTACGCGGGAACTTCGCCGCCGTCATCACCGCCGAGGACGTCGGGGCCTACAAGCCCGCCGCGAACCACTTCCGCGCCCTGGACGCCACGCTGACCGAGCTCGGTGTGACGCGCACCGCGCTGTTGCACGTGGCGCAAAGCCTGTTCCACGACCACGTGCCGGCCAACCGGGAAGGTCTCGCGTCGGCCTGGATCAACCGCCGCCACGATCGGCCCGGCTGGGGAGCGACTCCGGAACCGTCGGAGGACTTCAGCTACCAGTTGGAGTTCGGGTCAATGGCTGAGTTCGCCGACGCCGTCGACCGGGCCTTCGCCGACCGGACGGTCTGACCGGCGATAGCGACCCTACGGCGGTTACCAGCACCGGTTTCCAGCACCGCAGCCACCTGGCACGCTGGCAACGTGCTGCCCTCAACGATTGCGACGACGGACTACCACACCGGCGGCGAGCCGTTCCGGATCGTGCCGGAGCCGCCGGTGCCGATCCCCGGCGCGACCGTGGCCGAGCGCCGGGCCCGGGCGATCGAGGACTGCGGCGTCCAGTCTCTGCGCGCCGTCCTCTGCTCGGAACCGCGTGGCCACGCCGACATGTACGGCGGATTCCTCGTGCCGCCCGACGATGACGGCGCCCACCTCGGAGTGCTCTTCTGGCACAAGGACGGCTTCTCGACCGCCTGCGGCCACGGCACCATCGCTCTCGGGGTCTGGGCGGTGCAGACCGGTCGGGTCGCGGCCCCGGCCACCGGCAGCGTGGACGTGATGATCGACGTGCCGTCCGGCCGGGTGACCGCGCGGGTGTACCGCGAGGACGCACGCGTGGTCGCGGTTGACTTCGTCAACGTACCGAGTTGGGTGGTCGCCCGAGAGGTTCCGGTGACCACCTCCCGCGGTGAGGTTCGGGTGACCGTGGCCTACGGCGGGGCGATGTATGCGACGCTGGCGGCCGACCAGCTCGGCCTGTCCGTCACCCCGGAGCAGCTGAGTGACCTCATCGCGCTCGGCCGCGAGATCAAATGGGCCCTCAACGACACCGAGCACGCCGTGCATCCCACCGATGAACGCCTCAACGGCATCTACGGCACCATCTGGTTCGACGAACTCGGCGAACTCGACGCTACGTCCGGCGAGGTGCACCAGCGCAACGTGACCATCTTCGCCGATGGCGAGGTCGACCGGTCGCCGTGTGGCTCCGGCACCTGCGCCCGGCTGGCCGTGCTCGCCGCGGACGGTCGGCTGCCCACCGGCACGGTGCTTCGGCACGACTCCATCGTCGGCAGCACGTTCATCGGGAAGGTGCTCGACGCCGTCGAGGTCGACGGACGCCGCGCCGTCGTTCCGCAGGTCACCGGCACGGCGTATCGCACCGGCGAGCACGTGTTCACGATCGACCCGCACGATGAGCTCGTACCGGGATTCGTGCTGCGGTGAGGTTCATCGATGCGGCCGGCGTCGCCGCGCTCGGGCCAGCCGCGGCCGTCGCGGCGATCATCGAGGCGCTGCGCGGTGAACTCGACCCCGCCTCGGATCCTGCCCGGGTCCCGGTCGAGCTGACCCATGGCCAGTTCCTATTGATGCCGTCGGAGATTCCCACGGCGGCCGGTGTCAAGGTGGTGACCGTCGCGCCCGATAATCCGGCGCACGGGCTACCGCGCATCCAAGCCGCCTACCTGCTGTTCGACCAGAACTTCCTTGCACTACGGGCAATTCTCGATGGAACGGCGCTCACCACGCTGCGTACCCCGGCGGTGTCCGTGGCTGCGGTGCTCGGCCGGCTACCCGATCGGGCACTACGAGTGGCGGTGATCGGGGCCGGCCCGCAGGCCATCGGGCACGTGTCCACCCTGGCCGCCGTCCGTTCCCTTGACACAGTCAGCTATCTCGTCCGCGATCCGTCCCGCACTAGATTGGACGCTCTTGCACTCGGCAGCGCGCAGGCGGACGAAGCGCTGCGGTCCGCTGACGTCGTGGTCTGCGCGACCTCGGCACGCTCGCCGGTCTTCGACTCCGCCGTGCTGCGCGACGACATCGTGGTCATCGCGGTCGGCTCGCACGAGCCCGACGCGCGCGAACTGGACGCACCATTGCTCGGTCGCGCCCACGTCGTCGTCGAAGACATCGTCACCGCGCTGCGCGAGGCCGGCGACATTATTCTCGCCATTGCCGACGGCACGCTCGATCCTGACGAGTTGGTGCCGCTGCGCGACGTCGTGCGAGGTGCGGTTGAGTTACCCGCCGACCGCCCTACGGTGTTCAAGAGCGTCGGGATGTCTTGGCAGGACCTCGTCGTGGCCACCGCCGTCGTGGCACACCACGAATGAACTCGGCATCGGTTCTTACTGTGACTTATCGGGTTACGTACCCGAGGAAGAGTTTGTGAAAGCGCGTGATGGTCAAGAAAGCTCGGGCCGCGGTATTGACCTGATGAGGAATCCGTCGGCAGACTGTTGGCCGACTGAAACCGGAACGTTTGCCGGCGTGGCCCCTCTTGGCCGCCGCGAGTCACGCTGAGCCATTTGCAGACCGGCGACCCGCGCTCAAAAGGTATGCGCCATGCTCAGTCATCGCTCGGCTGCACATCGCCTGCTCGTCCTCTTCGCCGCGACGCTCGCCGTCGTAGCCCTGGCCTGGACTGGCAACCTGGCAGCCGCGTCCCAACCGACGGCGCCGCGCGCCGCACCGTCGAGCCAGCACATGAGTATCAGTTGCGAATACAGCACATTGTGCCCCGACCTGGTCGATTCGGCACAGGTATTCGGCGAGGATGAGTACGTCGGCCACGACGAGCCGTCGCTGCTCTTCTACTCGAACACGTCTGGGGCCGGTAACCGAAACCAATACAACATAACCCTGCCGAAGGACCCGTCGCCGGCCAACCCGACTCAGCCCGGCAAGGCCTACAACTTCGAGCTGAACGGCGCGCTGTGGTTCGGCATGGCATTGTGCGACACCCAGTCCTACCCGGAGCAGGTGTCGACCTGCGCGCCGGACAGCGACAGCAACATCGTCGATCCCGCCGTGTCACCGAACCACCCGGGAACGGCGTTCCTGGAACTGCAGTTCTACCCGCCGGGCTGGGTGCCGTGGCCGACTTGGGCGGTGGCCGTCGGGGCCGACACCTGCAGTCCCACCCAGTGGTGTGCCGCGATGAACATCTTCAGCCTGTTGGAGGACCCGGTCGCCGGTACCCTGCAGAACCCGACCTGCGCGGCGCGAGTGGGCATCGAGACCTTCCAGTTCGCCTTCGTCACCAAGAGCGGCGTGGCCCAGGCACCGGCGAACCCACTCGACTCCACCTTGGCAACCTTCACCCCGAATCCGAAGCAGGACCTCTTCATGAACTCGGGTGACAAGCTGCAGCTGAACATTCACGACACCGCGGACGGCGTACAGGCGCAGATCAACGACCTGTCCATCGGCAAGTCCGGCTCGATGACCGCGAGCCCGGCCAACGGCTTCACCCAAATTCAGTACGACCCGACCGGCACCAGCTGCAACGCGATCCCGTACGCGTTCCACCCGATGTACAGCACCTCCTCCGAGCAGACCAGGGTGATCTGGGCGGCGCACGGCTACAACGTGGCCTTCTCCGACGAGATCGGTCACTTCCAGTACTGCAACGGCGCCAAGGTTCCGGCCACGCCGTTCGGGCTGGACGGCTCGGGCAACCCGATCACCTGTCCGGCGGGTAATACCGAGGGCAGTGGCGCCAATCAACGGGCGACGGACGGGGACGACGACTTCTGCTTCCCAGCCTCCGAGGCGCTGCTCTACAAGGTGCAGGGCTGTACCGAGACGAACCAAGGCTTCGACGGCGTCTCTTACACCCCGGTCTGGCCGGACGGCAACACCACGCTGCACCCGACCCCGTTCCAGTTCACCAGCGCGCTCACCGGTGCGAATTACGATCAGCCGTACCAGCGAGCCGCCTTCGAGGCCGACCTGCCGGCGGTCGAACCGGGTTGCAACCGGACCACCGGAGCTGGCTGCACGTTGATACCGACGCAAGACAACGGCCAGCCGGCCCAGTTCTACCCGTTCTTCACCACCACGAACGTCAGGGGAACCTGCAACTGGCAGTTCGGCAACGACACCCCGGGGGAGACCAACAACTTCGGACACAACGCTCAGTACGGTTCACTGCTTCCGCTGACGTACCTCCGCTTCGGTGGTGGTGGCAGTACGGTCGTCCGATTCAACGACTTCCGCCAGGTCATCCCAAACCCCTGCTAGAACAACCGGTTCCGATCCCCATCCGGACCTCAGTCACCACTCAACACAAGTAGCGCAGGCGGGGCTGACCACGATCAGCCCCGCAGGTGCGCCCACCGGCAGCCGTGCTAGCGACGTGCGGTACCTGCGTCGGCCGCTGCCAGCAGGTTCTCCAGGCGGGTTTCTTCGAGGTCGAGCAACCGCTGGACCTCCCACATGGTCGAGTCCTCTACCTCCCCGTCCACGACCAGACCCACGAGTTCCTGCCGTTTGCGGCGCAGCACCTCGAGCTGCAGCCGCATCCGCGCCAGCTCCACCTCGTTCGTCTGGCCGGCTCGGCCCGCAGCGATAGCGTTCTCCATGTCGCGCTGGATCTCGCGCCGCAGTTGCGGATCCGCCTCGGTGAGGAACCACTCGTTGTCGAAGGCGCGCAGCGTGCGTGCGGTCATCGCCTGGCGGGCAGCGGAGACCGCGTCGAGAGCAGGTGGCGGCGGAAATGACGAGGAGGCCCAGCGCACCACCAAGCCGAGCGTCGAGCCCTGGACGAGCAGGGTCGTTGCCACCACCACGAAGGTGATCACCAGCACTTCCTGCCGCCGTGGGAAGGAATGCCCAGCTGCCAACTGCGGAATGGTCAATGCCGCGGCGAGCGAGATGCCGCCGCGCAGGCCGGCCCAGCAGTTCACCACCCGAGCGCGGAACGGCACGCGCAGGGTGCGCTGGATCGGCCGGCGATCCAGCGTGCGGATCAGTACCGTCATCGTCATCGACCAGCCGAAGCGAATGACCAGCACGAGGCCGGTCATCAGCAATCCCTGAGCGACCAGGGTGCCGGCGCGGCCGGCGTCGATATCGGTCAGCAGCCCACGCAGCTGCAGCCCGCTCAGCACGAACAGCGCGCCGGTGAGGACGAACGTGGTGATCTCCCAGAACGCGTGGGTGGGCAGCCGCATCCGGCCCGGCGTGATGCGCCGGGCCCCGCGGCTGCCGGCCAGGCCACAGGTCACCACGGCGACCACGCCGGAGCCGTGCAACGCCTCGGCGGGAACCGCGGCTACCAGCGGCAATGCCAGCGCGAACGAGGCGTTCACCAGCGGGTCGGTGATGCGTCGCAGTACCAACAGCATGAACAGCGTCACCGCCACGCCCACGGCAATGCCCACGCCGTAGGACTGCACTGCGCGCCAGGCGATGGAACCGGCGCCGAGATGCTCGTGGTTCGCGGCCTGGATCGCCACGGCCAGCACCACCAGCGCGGTGCCGTCATTGATCAGGCTCTCGGCTCGCAGCACGGTCGTCCACGATGTCGGCAACGAGCGGCCGAAGGCAGTGACCGCGCTGGCGTCGGTCGGCGCGAGCACCGCGCCCAGCGCCCAGGCCGCGGGCCAGGAGAAGCCCAGCCAATGCGCGCTCCAGGCGACGCCGCCGGCCGTCACCACCACCAAGAGCACGCCGTTGAGGAAAATGGGCCGCCAATACCGACGGGCCCATGCCACCGAAGTCTGATAGCCCTCCCAGAACAGGATCACCGGTAGCACGACCAGCAGCACCAGCTCGGGGGAGACGGTCAGCCGACCGGCCGCCGGAAGCGCGGCCAGCAGGCAGCCGAGCACGAACTGGACGGTGGGCACCGGCAGGTGAGCAAGCCGTGCCAACCATGGCGAAACGGCCACGACGGTGATGACGACGACGAGCAGGACATCGGTCGGCACTCGGTCTCCTAGGGTGTGCAGCGGAGTGAGCATCGCCGCGAGGCGAGGATCGGAGCGAGCGGGCGATGAGCGCTCGCGCGACGAGCAGGGGTCTGTCAATTCTCGCTCGTCGCCGGCGGAGCCGGAGAGGCGACCGCAAGCATGGAATTGACAGACATACGTTCGGCGAAAAGTCGTAGCCGAACTGTAGGCGGCCGGATATAGCCTGCCGAATTTCGATGATGTCACCGAGCTGATTTAGCCCATTGCCAGGCTTGCGCAATGAATGCTACGGTTTGCGGCCATATTGGACTAATCGCTCGAAGAAGTCAGGCAGCGGATTCCACAAGATCACCGAACGATTCCGCATAACAACGTCCAGGGAGCAGCGGTGTCCCATATCGTCCGCGTCATTCGATGGATTACGTTGTTCGCCGTCGTCGCCCTGCTCGCGGCCTGCACCTCCAGCAGCGGGTCAGCGCCCGATCGAGCAGCTGCCGGCACAGTTGCCGGTTTCCACCCGGCAAAGGCCGGAACGTTGACGGTCGCCACGAACCTGCCCGGCCCGGGATTCTGGAACGGTACCGGCCCGGACACCATGACCGGCGGATACGAGTTCGGGATGTCGCAGTACCTGGCCAAGCGGCTCGGCCTGAAACTGAGGATTCTCAACGTCAGCTTCGACGCGCTCGTCGCCGGCAACGTCAAGGGTTTCGATCTGGCCCTGTCCACGATCAACATCACCCCGGCGCGCGCGAAGGTCGCGAACTTCTCCGACCAGTACCTGTCCTCGGATCAGGGCGTGCTCGTGCGCAAGGGCACCACGGTGGACGCCGGCAACGCCCGGAACCTGCACTGGGGAGTCATGCAAGCGAGCACCAGCCTGGACTTCCTCACCGACACGTTGAAACCGACGCGCGCGCCGGCGGTCTACCAGGACCAGCCGTCGATGTTCGCCGGGCTCGGCGCTCACCAGGTCGACGCGGTGTTGCTGGACACGGTCGCCGTGCTGGCCCAGGCCAAGCAGTCCAACGGACAGCTCGAGGTCGTCGGGCAGTACCGCACGGGCGGCGTTTACGGTGCGTTGCTGCCCAAGAACTCGCCCAACCTGGCCATCGTGAACCAGTTGATCGACGAGATGAAGCGGAACGGGACGCTGGATCAGCTCGCTACCAAGTACCTCGTACCGGAGTTCGGCCAGAACCCCGATACCGTCCCGTACCTGCAGCCCTGACCTGCCGATGAGCGGTGACATCCTGCCGCCGGCGGCGTTACGTGAGGCTCCGCCGGCCTCCGCCCGGGTCGTCGTCAGCGGACGAAGCCGCGTCCTGCTGTTATGCACGGTGCTGCCGCCGTTCGGGTGGTTCGCGCTCTACCAGTACGGCAAGGCACGCCGCTGCGCCGAGCACGGTGATTCATATGCCGCCCGGGTGCACCTGAGCCGCGCCCGGGAGTGGGCCTGGTACGCGGTCGCGACCGCGATCGTCCTGCTGGTGCTGGGTATCGCCGCGGCCGCGCTGATCTCGAACGACCGGGCGGTCGTCCACACGTTCTTCGACGGCCAGGTGCTCCGCGCCTCGTTACCCAGCGTGCTGACCGGGTTCTGGCTCAACGTGCGGTTGTTCCTGCTCGCCGAGGCCCTGGTCCTGCCGTGGGCGTTCCTCGTTGCCGCGATCCGCATGCTGCCGGGCCGAGCCGCGCGTCCGATCCGAGCCCTCGCGATCGTCTATGTCGACCTGTTTCGCGGCCTGCCGGCCGTCATCGTCATCTACCTCATCGCCTTCGGCCTGCCCATCGCCGGATTGCCGGTGCTCGCCGGCCTATCCGGCTTCAAGCTGTGCCTCCTTGCGCTCGTACTGGTCTACGGGGCGTACGTGTCAGAGGTCTTTCGAGCCGGGATGGAAAGCGTGCATTGGAGCCAGTCCGCGGCCGCGCGTTCGCTCGGACTGTCCCACCTGCAAAGCGTTCGGTACGTCGTCGCCCCGCAAGCAATCCGCCGGATCGTCCCGCCGCTGCTCAACGACTTCATCGGGCTGCAGAAGGACACCTCGCTGGTCAGCTTCGTGGGCCTGCTCGACGCCTTCAACCAATCCCGCATCATCGCCAGCAACTCCTTCAACCTCTCCGCGGTCACCGGCGTCGGCGTCGTGTTCGTCCTCATCACAATTCCGCTGGCCCGTCTGGTCGATCACCTGACCGCCCGCGATACGCGTCGCACGCAGGCCGGCGCGGCATGACGACCGTCGTCGAACTCCGCGGGGTGGGCAAGGCATTCGGCCACACGCGGGTGCTGCACGGCATCGAGCTCAGCGTCGCCGAGCACCAGATCGTCAGCCTGATCGGCCCGTCGGGCTGCGGCAAGTCGACCCTGCTCAAGTGCATCAACGCGCTCGAGCCGGTCGACGCGGGGGATATCTGGCTTGACGGGGAACGGGTATCCGGACCTGGCGTCGACCTGAACTTCCTGCGTCGACGGGTCGGCATCGTCTTCCAGAACTTCAACCTGTTTCCGCACATGACCGTGCTGGACAACATCACCCTCGCGCCCCGCAAGGTGCTCAAGCAGCGCCGGCAACTGGCCGAGCAAGAGGCCCGCAGCCTGCTGGACCGGATCGGTCTCGGCGAGAAGGCGTCGGCCTACCCCGACCGATTGTCCGGCGGCCAGCAGCAACGTGTCGCCATCGCTCGAGCACTTGCCATGAATCCGCGGCTGCTGCTGCTCGACGAGGTCACCAGCGCGCTGGATCCGCAGCTTGTCGGCGAGGTGCTCGGCATCATCCGAGAGCTCGCGGCGGAGGGCATGACCATGATCCTCGCCACTCACGAGATGCGCTTCGCCAGAGAGGTTTCGGATCTGGTCTGCTTCCTGCACGAGGGCGGCATCCATGAATCCGGGCCGCCCGAGCAGGTGCTGGGCAACCCGCGCACCGAGCTCGCCCGATCCTTCCTGCGCCGGGAAGCGCTTCCCGTCTGATGCGCACGCCGGTGTCCGAGACCGCCGACGTCGTCATCGTCGGTGCCGGCATACTCGGCAGCGCGATCGCGCTCGAACTCTGCCGCGACGGACGTTCGGTGATCGTTCTCGATCAGGGGTCGACCGCTGGGAACGGATCCACCATGGATTCCTCGGCGATCATCCGCTGCCACTACACCGCGTCGACCTCGGTTCTCGCGGCCCGCGACTGCTACTTCGACTGGATCGACTGGCCCGGCTACACCGAGTACGAGGACCCGGCCGGCAGCATCAGCTACCGGCCGACCGGCGCGCTGGTCCTCGATCCCGCGGCGGAGAACCTCGACCAGATCGCCGAGCGACTCACCGCCGCCGGCATCGCGGCCGAGCGGCTCGGCCCGGACGAAGTGGTGAAGCGCTTTCCAGCGCTCGATCCCACGCGGCTGGGACCACCGGCGCTGCCGACGGAGGATGCCTTCTGGTCTTCCTCGACCGACCGGCTCGGCGCCGTGTTCTATGCCGACGCCGGCTATGTCGACCTTCCTGCCCTTGCCGCACAGAACCTGCTGTCGGCAGCTGTCCGGCTCGGCGCCCGATTCCGCCGTCGGCAGCGAGTCGTGGAGATCGTGACCGCGCACGACCAAGTGGCAGGCGCTCGACTGGCGAGCGGCGAGCTCATCGGCACACCGGTCATCGTCAATGCCGCCGGGCCATGGAGCGACGCGCTCAACGTCACCGCGGGGGTGACCGGCGATATGGTCGTTCGCGGCCGCGCGTTGCGGGTGGAGACCCATGAGGTCGAGTGTCCGCCGGAATTCGCCGGTACTCGAGGCACGTTCGTCACCGACCTGGATCTCGGCACCGCCTTCCGACCGCACGGCGTTGCACGTCTGCACATCAGCAGCACCGAACCCGAATGCGACCCGCTGGATTGGGTCGACGATCCCGACCAGTACAGCCGCGCACCGACCGAGACGATCTGGACCCGGCAGCTGCTGCGGGTGGCGAGGCGGGTGACCGGACTCAAGGTACCGAACCGGCCGGCCGGGGTGGGCGCACTGTACGACGTCACCGAGGACTGGACGCCCATTCTCGACAAGAGCCAACTGCCCGGGTTCTTTATGGCCTGCGGCACCAGCGGCAACTCCTTCAAGCTGGCACCGCTGATCGGACGTGCCATGCGGGCCATCATCGCTGCCACCGAACAGGGCCGCGACCACGACAGTGACCCCGTTGCGCTGCCGCTCAAGCATCTTGCCGGTGAACTGGATCTGGCCGCCTACTCCCGGTTGCGCAAACCCGACGCTGCGCACCCACGAAACGTGCTCGGCTGAGCCGAAGCTTGCTGAGGCTCCTCCGGTATTGCCGAAGCTCGCTGAGGCTTCTGCGGTATTGCCGAAGCTCGCTGAGGCTCCCTCCGGTATTGCCGAAGCTCGCTGAGGCTCCTTCGGCTGAGCTGCGTAGTCTCGGCGCATGCGACACTCGGCACTTCCCGGCGACGCTCGCCTGCACAGCCGGCCGGGCGAGCCCAGCAAGCAGGTGCTGCGCTCGGGTTTACACGAACTCGCCGAACCACCGAGCTCCGGCCGTGGCGGTGCGACGCGGCCGTCCGAGCCGCTGCTGGTCGTGCCGCCATCAGTCGCGCCTGACAACCCGCTGCTGATCTTCTTCCACGGAGCCGGCGGCGCGGCGTCTACCAGTCTGCCGCTGGTCCGCTCCGCCGCGGCGGAGCACGGCTGCCTGGTGCTGCTGCTGACCTCGGCCGCTCATACCTGGGACGTGATAACCGGCGGCTGGGGCTCGGACGTCGACCGGCTCGACGCCGTGCTGGAGGCCGTCTTCGATCACTTCGCCGTTCAGCGCTTCGCCTTCGGTGGATTCTCCGACGGCGCCTCCTATGCGCTGTCGATCGGCCTGGCCAACGGCGATCTCGCGGACACGGTGCTGGCATTCTCACCCGGTTTCGCGGTACCCCCAGATCGGATCGGCCGGCCCCGGATCTGGATCTCGCACGGAACGCAGGACACCGTGCTGCCGATCGACCGGTGCGCGAGGCCGATAGCCCGTACGCTGCGCGGCGCCGGGTACGAGCTCAACTACGAGGAATTCGACGGCCCGCACGTCGTGCCTCCCGACACCGTCGATCGCGCCCTGCGGTGGTGGCTGGATCAGCCTTGACCGACGGTTCTGGCGACCTAGTCGACGCCGAGGGCTCGTACCGGGCCTGGAACTTTTCGGTCATTCCTTGCCAACGAGGCACGTTGCCCCGCATCGCGAGCGGAAGCTGTACCAATGCTCTGGACAGAGCGGCATAGGTAAGACGAGAGTGCGCGCTGACACCATCGGCGACTGGCGTACTCAAGACACTTTGCTCCTAAGACACTGTGCTCCTAAGACACCGTGCTCCTAGGAGCCGTGTTTGGGGCTGCCACAAAAAGGGGGAGTTCATGGCACCAAAACGCAGGCGCAACCGACTTCTCACCGTTCCGCTCGTCGCTCTCATCAGCATTGCCGCATTCCTAACCGGCATGCAGGCTGCGCAGGCGACCACCCAGGTTCCGTTGTCGGGAACGGGATCGCCGGTCACCGGTGACGCCCCCGCATCGGGAGTCGGCGACGTCACCCAGGCCGAGTTCGTCGGCGAGACCGACGACGAGGCCGATGTGGACGCCTATCCAGGCATCATCAACGACCAGAGCCTGTCTGACGGCGTTGGGCATGGCGTCTCGGTATCCAGCGGGCAGAAGGCAAAGTCGACGCCGCAGTTCAACACCGGCTTCGAGGGCCTGAACCTTTACCAGCAGCGATACGCGCGCGGTGGGAACCAGTTCACCGTCGAGCCACCCGACCAGGGGTTGTGCGTCGGCAACGGCTACGTGCTGGAAGCCGTCAACGACGTACTGAACATCTTCAGTCCCGCGGGCCAGTCGGTGCTGCCGGACAATACGGCGACCAACATCGTCGGTGGCTTCCCGCGCAACGTCAACCACGCGGTCGACCTGAACTCCTTCTACGGCTATGCGCCGGCCATCAACCGCACCACCGGCGTCCGGGCGCAGAACCTGACCGACCCGACATGCATCTACGACGCGGCGACGCAGCGGTTCTACCTGCTCGTGTTGACCCTCGAGACGTTCCCCAACGGCGCGTTCACCCATGTGAACCACCTGGACCTCGCGGTCAGCCAGACCTCGAACCCGACCGGATCGTGGAACATCTACAAGATCGACGTCACCAACGACGGCACGAACGCCGGCGGGGTCAACCCGGGTCCGTACCTCGGTGACTACCCGCACATCGGGGCGGACGCCAACGGCGTCTACCTGACGACGAATGCCTACCCGTGGAACAGCAACGGCTTCGCCGGCGCTCAGATCTATGCGCTGTCCAAGGCCCAGCTCGCGGCAGGTGCGGCAGGCGTCAACGTCGTACACATCAACACCTTCGGCATGGTGAACGCACCGAGCGACGCCGGCTCCACCCAACCCGGCTTCACCGTATGGCCGGCGCATTCACCCGGAACGTCGTCCTACGACGCGAACGCGGGCGGCACCGAGTATCTGCTCAGCTCCAACGCCGCCGACGAGGCGACGCATCCGGTGGCGGGCACCGGCGGGAGCTATGTGTCGAACCAGATCGTCACGTGGGCGCTGACGAATACGTCCTCGCTCAACACGGCGACGCCGAACCTGCACCTGAGCAACAAGCTGCTGAGCTCCGAGACCTACGCGATCCCGCCGAAGCAGCGGCAGCAGGGCGCGGGGACCGCTCCCGGTACCGACACGCCGCAGGGTCACTGCATCAACGACACGACGACGTCGACCATCGCCGGTGTCGGCTGCTGGCGGCTGCTCTTCAACGGTGAGCCGGCGCACAACGAGGTCATCTCGACACCGGACTCGAACGACACCCGGATGCAGCAGGTGATGTACGCCAACGGCAAGATCTGGGGTGCGCTCGACACGGCGTTGAACCCAGGAGGCGGTGGCCAGCGAGCCGGCATCGCCTGGTTCATTGTCAAGCCGGACACCTCGACCGGGTCGTTGAGTGCCAAGCTGGCGCTGCAGGGCTACCTGGGCGCGGCCGGCTCCGACTTCACGTACCCGACGATCGGCGTCACGGCCAGCGGGCGGGGCATCATGGGCTTCACCTATAGCGGTGACTCGGCCTACCCGAGTGCCGCCTACGCACCGATCGATGCCAACGTCGGCACCGGCCCGTGGGCGGTGGTTCCGGGTGGCGCGGGACAGGCGGATACCGACGGCTTCACCAGTTACAAGTCGCAGGTGGGCAGCCCGCCGCGCACCCGCTGGGGTGACTACGGAGCGGCTGCCGTCGACGGCAACCACGTGTGGATCGCGAGTGAGTACATCGCGCACTCCTGCGACTACACGACCTGGGGCGGTCCGTTCTTCGCCGGTGGCAGTGGGGACAACCTGCTCGGCACCTGTGCCGGTGCATCCCACGGTCCGGGCACTCGGACGGCACTGGGGAACTGGTCGACCAGGGTCAGCGAGTTCACTCCGTAACCAGCCGATTCCGTAACCTGCCGACTTCGTAACCGGCAACGCACCACCAGGGACGGTAGCCATCCGCGCACAGGAAGATGGCTACCGTCCCCGGCTGCGTCCGGATCCCTTTCAGATCCGGCATCCTGCTAGGTATGGAAGAGTTGCCTAGCTCACCTTCGCGCGGCGAACACGGCTCGCTCGGTCGGGACTACCAGCGGCTGGAGGCCGAGGCGCGGGCGCTGGAAGGTCATCTGCCCGCGTGGTTGCGGCCGTCCGGGCCGGAGAACCGGCTGCCGGTGGCCGTCGCGATCCTCGCCGCGGTTGGTCTCCAACTAGCCGTTCCGAACCGCTACGGCCTGCACCCGCATCTGCTGATCCCCAGCCTGGAACTGGCGCTGCTCCTGGTGCTGACGCTGCTCAACCCGGTGCGGCTGACCCGAGTGACCAGGCTCGGCAGGTATGCCAGCCTGGCGGTGGTCGCGGTGATCACCCTCGACAACGGCTTCTCCGCCGGCTTCCTCGATTACGACATCCTGACCGGCAAGACCGGCAGCGACGCGGTGGGGCTGCTGGGCAGCGGCGCCGCCATCTACCTGACCAACATCATCGCCTTCGGCATCTGGTACTGGGAACTGGATCGGGGCGGTCCGTTCGATCGGGCCGCCGGCGCGACGCCCTATCCGGACTTCCTGTTCCCGCAGATGGCAAGCCCCGAGTTGGCGCCGGCGCACTGGCGCCCGAGGTTCGTCGACTACTGGTATCTGAGCTTCACCAACGTGGTCGCCTTCTCACCGACCGACACGCTCCCGCTGTCACGGTGGGCCAAGCTGCTGATGGCGCTGCAGAGCATCATCGCACTGTCCATCGCCGCACTGGTCATCGCTCGCGCCGTGAACGTTCTGAAATAGCCGGGCGAACAACGACGGCAGCTACCGGGTACGCCACGAGGACCGAGCGGTGCGCCGGGCCGCGAGTGCCCCCAGACCGAGGGCGGCGATCACCGCACCGGTCGCGAAGCCGGCCTGCAGGCCGACCCGGTCGGCCGAGGCCGCCGAGCCGACGCTCAGTGATATCGACACCGTGGAGAACACCGCCACGCCGAGCGTCGATCCCAGCGTGAACGCGATGTTCTGCAGGCCGGCCGCGATTCCGGAGTCCGCTTCCGGCACCGCCGTCAAGGCGGTGACCGAGCCCGCGACGTAGGCACATCCCATGCCGGCGCCGAACATTAACATGCCAGCGAGCAGCGGAACGGTCGATCCGCCGTAGCGCACCGTGATTACGAAGCAGCCGCAGGTCAGACACAGCAGCCACAGCCCGAGCCGCATCACCCGATCGGCACCGATGACGGCGATCATCCGCTCGGCCGCGTACGCCGCGCCGACCGAGGCCACCGTCATGACCGCGGTGATCAGGCCGAACCGCATCGGCGAGAAGCCCAGCTGCCGCTGGGCGTAGAGCGTCAGGCAGAACAGCAGCCCGTCCACGCACATCCCGGCAAGCAGCAATACCAGGTTGCCCCGAAGTACGGTGGTCAACCGCAGCAGGTGCGGCGGAATCATCGGCTGCCGTGACCTTGCCTCGATCCGGCAGAACGCGCCGAGGAACCCGCCCGCGGCCAGGAACGCGACCAGGGTGCCGGTGCTGGACCAGCCGCGGACCGGCGCCTCGCTGATCGCGTAGAGGAAGCAGGCCAGCCCTGTGCTGACCGTGATCACGGCTGCCGGATCCAGCCCGCGGGACGTACCGTCCGAGGCTGCCGCGGGTGGCAGGCACGGTGACAGCGCGAGAATTCCTACGCCGATCGGCACGTTGATCCAGAACACCCACGACCAGCCGAGTCCCTGGGTGACCAGACCGCCGAACAGCAAACCCGCGGTGGCCCCCGCGCCGCCGACCGCGGACCAGGCGGCCAGCGCCCTGGCGCGGTCGTCAGCGGCTGAGCGTCGAAGGCGCGGGCGCCGAGGAGCGGAACCAGCGGGCGATGAGCGCTGGCGGGAAGAACTGATCCGATCGTCGCCGGGAAAGAGTTCCAGCAGCAGCGACAGCGCGGCCGGCATCAGCAGCGCGCCGGCGATACCTTGGGCCGCCCGAGCCGAAATGAGTTCGCCAGGTGCGTCCGCCGAACCGCAGGCCAGCGAGCCGAGTACCAGGATCACCAGTCCTATTCGAAACATTCGGCGACGGCCGTGCAGATCGGCCAGCTGGCCACCGGCCAGCAGCAGCGCTCCGGCCGGCAGGGTGGCGGCGGTGAACGTCCACTGCAGGGCTGCCTGACTCAGGCCGATCGACGACTCGATGGCCGGGCCGGCGGCGAAGACACTGGTCGAGCTCATCGTGTCGAGAAAGAAGGCGACGGTGAGCAGGCTCGCCGGCACGACGCGGCTGCGTCCGAGCCGGGTGGTGACCGTCATGCGCCCCGGGGGTCATCCCAGACTGCGTCGTCCCAGACCGTGTTGGACCGGTACGGCAGAACTTCGATCGGTGCGAACTCCGCCTCGGCGAACCGGCCGGCGATCTCCGTTGCCCGCTCGATGCCCGCGCAGTCGATCAGGTAGTAGCCGGCAACGAACTGGGTGCCTTCGGTGAACGGACCGTCCGTGACGATCGGCCGGCCGCCGCTCCGACGGACGACCTTCGCGTCGTCGACAGCCAGCTCCTTGGTGTCGATCAGCTCGCCGGACGCGGTGAGTTCCTTCTGCACGGACTCGTGCGCCCGCACCAACGCGTCCACCTCGTCCTTGGTCAGCGCGTTCCACGCCGCGTGATTGCCATAGATCATCAGCAGATACCTCATCTGCACGCTTCCTTCCTCGAGTTGACAGTGGCGCCGGATCTGGTCGGGCCGAGCCCGTAGACCGCATCCCAGAACCGGCCGAACGCCGGCTCGTCCGCCGGATCGGCGGTCTCGCGGAAGAGAAAGACGACTCCCGTCGTGTCATTGCCGGGGTCGGCGGCTGCGTCGATGCCGGTGCCGCCGCTCCAGCCGAACCGGCCCGCCCCGCCGTGCCGCCCCGGCGACTCCGCGACGCTGACGTAGTAGCCGTAGGACTGGCCGGGTCCCAGGAATTCCTCCGCGTCGGCACGCTGTTCCGGGCTCAGCTGCGGCGTCCGGATGGCGGACGCGTTCGTCGCCGACAGCAGCCGGGGCGCATCGGAGCAGAGGTCGTCCAGGAACGTCACCAGGTCGGCGGCCGTGGCATGCAGCAGGCCGGCGAGCGACCGGAACGGCGGCGGTTCGACCTGCGTGTTCAAGGCCATCGGCTCCAGCTGCCCCGTGCCGGCTGGAACGTAGGCCACCGCGCGGCGGTCGGGATCGCGGCAGTGGAAGGCAAGATGGTCCAGGCCCAGCGTGGCCCGTACCCAATCCTCGACCAGCACGTCAAGCTCCCGGCCGGTGGCACGTTCGAGCAGCACCGACAGCACAGCTGCCGACGTGTGATAACGCCAGCCGTCGCCCGGTTGGAACTGCAGCGGCAGGCGGGTGAGCAGCTCGATGAACTCGTCCGCCGAGGACGCGCCGTGCGGATCGTTGGTGGTCAGCGCGTGCTCGATCGGGGAGCCGGCCATCGGCCAGCCGACCCCGGAGGTCATCGTGAGCAGGTGCCGGATCGTCATCGGCCGCTCGAGCGGCACCACGTCATCGACCGCCGCGTCCGGCGTGCGCAGCACCGGGATCTCGGTGAACTCGGGCAGCCAGGTATCGACCGGGTCGTCCAAGCCGAAGAACCCTTCCTCGACACAGACCATCGCGAGCACGGCGCCGATCGGCTTGGACATCGAGGCGATGCGCACGACCGCGTCGGCCCGCATCGGATGCCCGGCTTCGAGGTCTCGCACGCCGCCGAACGCGGTGGCGCGTTCCGAACCGGCCCGCACGGCCGCCACGTAACCAGGCAGATATCCCGCCGTCACCAGCGGGTCGAGCGCGTCGTGCAGCCGTGCTTCCAGATCGCTCACGAAACTCCTTCGTTGTGGTCCTCCAGCAGTACAACGAACGGCACGGCAGCGATTACGACATCGCGCCGATACGAATTTTCGGGTCTCGTGGCTCTGGTCAGGGCTGGGCTGCGCTGCCGAGCTATACCGGGATGCCGGCGACCTCCTACACACCGAAGCTCCGAATTCGGCACTGGTCAGACTTGTTATCAGGTCGTACTATGTGGGAATGACGACCATCCCGCTGACGGACGCGAAGGCTCGGCTCAATGAACTCGTCGAGGAGGCGGCCACAACCCACGAGCGCGTAACGATCACCCGGCACGGCCGGCCGGCTGTCGTGCTCATCGCCGTCGAAGATCTCGAGGCGATCGAGGAGACCCTGTTCTGGCAGTCGCAGCCCGGCGCGCACGCGGATGTCACCGCCGGCCGGGCTGGTAACCCAGACGACTCGTTGGACGAGGCATCGGTGCGTCGCCGTTACGGCGTGGGCAAGCCGCGGTGAGCGGATTCAATCCTGTCAATGTGCGGACCGAGACACGGAAGTAGAGAGCCCACTACTTCCGAAAGGACGCACAACAATGAATGAACCAACTGACGGCGAACATGTCGAGGAAACAGCTCCAGCGCGCTGGGACGTGCGATTGGCTCCATCGGCTATTCGCAATCTGGATGGACTATCGCCGCGCGTGGTGCCAGCGATCATCGAGTTTCTGTTCGGCCCGTTGGCCGACAACCCGTACCGGCTCGGTAAGCCGCTTCGCGGTGACTTCGACGGGTCCTACGGCGCTCGCCGAGGCACCTACCGCGTGCTCTTTGACATCGACGAGGCTCAGCACGTAGTGCGCGTGTATCGCATATCGGCACGCGCCACGGCATACCGGCCCGCGTCCGGCTAGATCTCGGACGGCTCCCGGTCCGGCAGGGCTTCGGGGTGCGCCGGTTGAAGACGTTGCACCAGCGCGGCCGCGACGGAGACGGCGATGACGGCGGGATCCTTGCCGGCGATCTCGGGCAGTCCGATCGGGCATTGGATCCGATCGATCGCGGTCAGCTCGTGCCCCGCGTCCGCCAGCCGAGCGCGGAACCGGGCGCGTTTCGCAGCAGAGCCGATCAGCCCGATGCTGCCCAGCGCGGGCAGTCGTAATGCCATGTCACACAAGGCGAAATCTTCGGCATGGTCATGCGTCATGATCAGCACGTGCGCACCGGCGGGCAGCCGCTCCAGCACCTGCTCACCGAGCACGGCGTGGTGCACGGTGACGTCGGCGACCCCGTCGACCACCTCGGCGAGCCGCACCCGGTCCAGCTGCTCGGCGCGCGAGTCCACCAGGTGCAGCCGGATCTCCAACCGGGACAGGATGCGGGCGAGCTCGTAACCGACGTGCCCGACACCGAAGACGGCCACCGACGGCCAGACCGGCAGCGGCTCCAGCAGCAGCCGCACGGTGCCGCCACAGCACTGCCGGCCGTGCGCATTGTGCGATCGGTCGGTGAGCTTGGACTCCTGCGTCTCTGAATCGCGAGCAGCCGAGGCGATCAGCTCGCGTGCGCGCCGGATGGCCGATTCCTCCAGGTTGCCGCCGCCGACGCTGCCCCACGAGCGGTCGGCGCTGACCACCATCTTGGCGCCGGGGTCGCGCGGCGCATGCCCGCGTACCTCCAGCACGGTGACCAGCACGCCGGGCTGGCCGTCCCGCCGCAGTTGCTGCGCCGCGCTCAGCCAGTCCACCTCAGACCTCCGTGTGGATTCGCGAGCCGGCGGCGGGCTGCGCGGGCAGTGCCGCCCGGGCCGCCTCGACCGCCCAGTACACGGCCTCCGGGGTGGACGGGCAACCGAGTTCGCCCGACCAGCCGGCCGGCCCGAATGCCGCGACGGCCGCCCGCAACGCCTCCCGCACGCTGAAGGCCAGCATCAGCGGTGGCTCGCCGACCGCCTTGGAGCCGTACACCACGCCCGACTCGGCGG
>Ga0157372_10000090_pt1 | contig 93559 bp, 99 predicted proteins | sample C55metaG_FD_115307 | JGI IMG/M metagenome (GOLD analysis project Ga0157372, IMG submission 115307) | Corn rhizosphere microbial communities from Kellogg Biological Station, Michigan, USA - C5-5 metaG | ecosystem: Host-associated > Plants > Roots > Rhizosphere > Soil | place: USA: Michigan... | reverse complement strand
CGGGTGACTACAATTATGTAGATTATATTGTCAGTAACGAATCTGGCTGGTGCCCGACCAAAGCGCAGGGCGAACACTACTGTCCGCCAACGCCAGATAATCAATTTACCCCAAACGGCTATGGCCTGTGTCAGGCAACACCGGGCAGCAAGATGTCCAGCGCCGGTGCCGATTGGGCGACCAATCCCGTCACCCAACTTCGCTGGTGCAACGGCTACGCCCTAGGCCGCTATGGCAGCTGGGCGGCGGCCTACAATCACTGGGTGGCGAACCATAACTGGTAATGAAGGCGAGTGACGTATCACCCCCGAAGAAGTCACTGGGACAGCATTGGCTTCAGGATGAGACTGCTCTGCAAGCCATGTGTGATGCCGCCGCTGTTGCGGCCACGGACACGATTTTAGAGATCGGTCCTGGCCTCGGCAGCTTGACCAAATTGCTGGTCCGGCAGGCAAAAGAAGTGATCGCCGTGGAGTTCGACGAATCTTTGGCGCGTGACTTACCGCACCGAGTAGCGACCGATAATTTGCAGATCGTCCATCAGGATATTTTGTCGTTCGACTTTACTGGCTTGCCGCCGGATTATAAAATCGTCGCCAACATACCGTATTACCTGACGAGCAATCTTATTCGGGTGATTAGCGAAACCCCGAACCGCCCCAGCGTGGTCGCCTTGCTGGTGCAAAAAGAAGTCGCCGAGCGGGTAACGGCCGCACCGGGCGATATGTCGATCTTAAGTGTCACCGCGCAGTTTTATTGGCAGGTTGGCATCGGACCGATTGTGCCGGCCGAGCTGTTCACGCCGCCGCCGAAAGTTGATTCGCAAATCCTCATCCTGGTGCACCCGGAACATGTCCGGTTTCCAGATGTGAATGTTCAAGACTTTTTCCGATTAGTAAAAGCCGGTTTTAGCGAGCGCCGCAAAAAACTGCGCAGCAGCTTGAGCGGGGGCTTACATATTTCCAAACTTGCCGCTGAGGAATTGCTTAACAAAGCAAGTATTGATCCAAATCTCCGTGCCCAGGCTCTGTCACTGGACGACTGGCACAAATTATATAAAGTTATTTATTAAGGCAAATAGCATCTCACGCTTGACAGGTTAAGTGTTTAGCGTACAGTAACAAATATGGAAGATACAGCGCAGCTGATCCACACTCTTTTGCAGCAACTAGCAGCAATCTACGGCCGAGAATCGGACCAGATCCTGCAGGAACAACTTGGAATCGGTTATTCACAATACAAGATTTTAGATACGTTGGTCGAGAACCCGGCGGCTCAGCAAAAGCACATTGCTTTTCAACTGGGACAAACCGAAGCCAGTATTAGCCGTCAAGTAAAATTACTGCATGCTAAGGGCATATTGGAAAGTCGCCTAAACCCAGCTAACCGACGTGAACATATTACTAAACTCACAGCCAAAGGCCAGCGCCTCATAGAGGCCGCCCACGCTGTACTAAAGATTTATCACCGCACTTCGCTAGCAGCTTTGTCGTCTCCGGAGCAAAAGCAGCTGCTGACGCTGCTCGATAAGTTCTATAGCTAAAACACTTACATTTATGGTATAATAGTAACGTAGGCATACGACCTACAAATGCTAAGCATATTCTAGTGCGCAGGAACGTCCAGTGTCCAACTAGGTTTCACTAATGACGGTTCCCTCAGCGTCGACAGCAATATGCCACTGGCATATTCTGGGGCTGAATTTTAAGCTCGACGTTGGACTTTATCGGTTAGATCAGCAGGTCGCTTGTCAGCGTATAGACAAAGTTTTTAGATGCAAACAAATTAGCATCAGCCAAGGCTACTGTTGCGGATCTTTTGACTCGCAGCAACTTCAGCTTTGACGCCGTTGCAGCCTAAATAACTGCAGCAATGCCTCAAGTGACTTCAGATAGCTGAAAGGCGTTTCATATTTTCTGGATGCTCGCACGCTCCTATCCATAGTGTGCGCTAAGACCAGGATTGCTGCGTAGGAATGTTTGTCCGTTTCTATCCCCTACGCCTAAAGACCCTAAAACGAACTATGCCTGTAGACGACTAACCAAGATAAACCGGCGGACGCGGGGGCAGTACCCGCCAGCTCCACCAAGTTCTGATTTTCGACGACTTTCGGGTCGTCGTTTTTCGTTTGTAAGGTGTAAATGTAGCTCAAAAATGGGGTGTAAACATTTCCGCTAGGCTGCACAATTATTTCACCGCGAAACAGAAGCTGTTTACACTCTGCCAGCTTCTCACCTGGTAGCTTCCACCAGCGCGTACGCAAGTCCTCTGTGTAGTCCAAGGCAAAATCGGCGAACTCAGCAAACTCCTCATCAATGCTGCTATCTTTAGCCATTTGTATGTCAACGTCGGTAATCTCGGCTTTGATTTTATCGATTTCTTCTTCGAAGTCATCGGCAAACTTAGGATTGGCGGCCATGCTGCTTAGAAACTCACTTTTCTTGGCGAGTAATGTGCTTTTGCGCTCCCTGAGGTTAGCCACGCGATCCAGGCGGTAGGCTTCATTGTTGGCCCAGACTTGTTTGAGTGCCTTTTTAAGCTCAGTAATACCCTCCTCACGCGTTACAAGATTGCTAAGCAAGCAATCCATCGAAGAATGAACATTAGATTGTGGAATGCGTTTCTTGCACTTACGACAAACATATTCCTTACGCTGCCAGCCCTTGCCGTTCTTATGATTTATGCCGGTTAACTTGCCATCTTGTTCGCGGCAGGGTTCGTGCCATGACACGTTTAAAGGGAAGTCGGGGTTATATTTTAGCTTTGTGCGTACCTTACGACCTTTAGCGATTGCCAGGTTGATTTCGTACTCCTCGGTTGTAACCATAGGCTTATGTAAGCCATGTTTGTTGACTGGCCAGTCATTTACCTTGAGTATTCCTGCATAGTACGGGTCTTTCATGATTTCAATGAAGTGGTTTAAATCCAGAACACGCTCACCTTTTCTGATTTTGTGGCCGTCCTTATCTTTACGGTAAATGGCAGGAGTACGGTAGCCATTGGCTACAAGCCACGACTGAGCTTCTTTAGGCGTCATGCTAAGGTTGGCAGTGGCTTTTAGGGCTTTTTGGAGCAGACTAAAGCGTAGTGGATCAGGAACGTGCAAGCCGTCCTCAGCGTCGGTCTTTTTGTAGCCTTGGTGAGGATAGAACGGGTAATAGCCTAGGGCTACTCTCGCTTTCATTTTTGTCAACGAAGTTAGTGAACGCTCCTCGTTTTCGACCTCAGCGTCGTAAGCCTTACGAGCCAGCTCATACATCGCTTCGGCTGTGTCAGCGTTGAACTTTTGTTGACTAGGATCGCAGAAAATGACCTTTACCCCCAACTTCTCGAACTCTACGATGAAGTAGAAAATCATTTTAAGCTCACGGGCGAAACGACTGACTTTGTCAATCAGCAAGTATTTGACCCCACGATTGTAGCGGCAATAGTTCAGTGCTTCTTTCAGGTCTTTGCGCTTGAGATTCTTGCCCTTTTTGGCAGAAGTGGCCATGGCCCATTCGTTGACGATTTCGGAGTCGAGAACGGCTGCCATGTTTTGTACACTGGTGTCCTGTTGGTCTAGGCTGTGGTTATTTTCCTCCTGCTTTTTGCTGGAAACGCGGCGGATAGCGATGGCTTTTAACATGGCCACCCCCACAACAGAAAGGGCAGCCCCTGGCCTACACCGTATGACACGGAACAGAGGCTGCCGTTACTGCTCTCAAATGAATTAAGCGTTTGGGTCGTCATAATATGTAGGCTTTGTTTGCGCTTCCTCTTTAAGCGCCTTCTCACGTTTATATTCGCTGTACAAGAACTCAGCCCATAACATAGCGTCCTGTTTGAGCTGTTGCTTGTAGGTCAGTCCGCTTGTATTCGCAACTTCGGGCTTTTTGTCCCCCGAGGCTTGGCGGATTATAGCATCGTCCACACTGGCTCTTTCTTGACCAGTGAAGCGGTTTAAAAGTCTTCACCCCTGCAAAAGTTTTCAGCGCGATTGTTTAATAATGGTTCGCCGAGGAAAGCACGTTGTCCGTAGAATCAAAATAGACTCCGTGCAAAAAACCTCTAATCTGAAAGGTCTTTTGAGTGGAGTCTACATTATTAATTATACCGTAAAAAAGCATAACCGACAAGGGTTTTAGTATGTATAACTTACAACGCTATTCCAGAAAAAATCTCAGGAATTGGTAGTAACCATTGAAACGAAGTCAAAGGTGAACGAGTAATGCACCTCTGGAACACACGGAGAGCGTCTAGGACGAGTGCCGGCACGGAAGTTGAATAAAGCCTCGTTTGAGATAATAAGTAGAGGGAGAACGCAAATATATAAGGAGTTTATATGGCCGTGCCAAAGGCTATTGGTAGAAAACCGAAAGTCAACTATAAAATCATCATCAAGCTGGCTGACGCTATTCAGCACAACTCAAACATCACAGACGCTTGCCGCTATGCTGGGATTAGTCGCGACACGTATTACCGCTATTTGAGTAACGAAGTGTTCGCGGAGACAATGGCAACCGCTAAAGCAAACCAGAACAAGTTGGTTATGAGTTTTCTGACGATTTACTAGGAAACGCCCATGCTTTTGCTGGGTTTTTATAGGATTTGCTGTCAGAAAATAAGACGCTATATGCCGCTAAATAAATCGCTGATGTTTACTTTTAAGTGCTTGGCAATTTTGTTTAGCGTTCCAAGCCTCGCCCAACGCTTGCCAGTTTCGATGTAGGCGATAGCTACTACGCTCATGCCAGTCAATTCTGCTAGTTGCTGTTGTGTAACACCTCGGCTTTTTCGGACTTCTGCAACACGTTTGCCAAAGGCTTTCATCAGCTTCTGCTCGTTCATATAACAAGCGTAGAAATAATAAACAGTTAGTTACATAAACCAACTGTTTATTTTTTGTGTTCAAAGTGTTACATTTACAGATGAAAATAGTAAGGAGATGGCATGGTCGGCAAAATCAAGAGGATAGCCACTGTTACAGCACTTTCAGTGGTGGTCTTTATAGCAACGGGAGTTTTATCGGCCTGGGTTGGTAGTCTGGTTCTAGGATCAACGACTGATGCTAGTGGTCAGGAAAAGCTAAAAGGTGGAGCAGTAACAACATTGGTGGTACTTATTATCTGTGCAACCACAACCATAATTTTCGCCATCTGGCTCAATAAGCTTCTGGCCAATTACAAGGCCTCCAAAGTAAAAGAGTAATCAAAACCATGAAGACAATAGGGCTAGCGTTTGTTATCGGTGCCGTAGTTGGGATTCCTCTTACGGCGTTGTTTGGGCCTGTTGGGTCGTTTATCGCAATCTTCATCGTTTCGTTTGTTATCAGTGCGAGTACAGATACCGCGCGAAACAAGCCTAAGGTACAGCCCAAAAGCACCAAGCTGTCCAAGAGCGATGAGGAGCTAATCACGGCTATACTACCTGTAATCAACAGCAAAAATTGAGAAATGGTGAATTTAGGCTAAAATTACAACTAAATAGGAGCAAGGAGTAGAAAATGCCAGAGAGTCAGCCAGCTACAAGCAAAACCAAGAACAAGAAAAAGTGGGAAGACATGACAAAGCAAGAGAAGCGTCGTGGAATTATAGGACTAATTGTCATTGCCTTCGTAGTAATCGTCATCATCTCGGCGGCAACCAGTGGCGATAAAAATAAAACTCTTACAGCCAACGACGCCGCTACCAAAACCAGCACAACGTCAGACACAGCAAAACAGCAAAGCAACGACAAGCCGTCAACTACCGCCCAGGCAGCCCCAGCGACTACTACCCCGGCCACCACAACACCAGCAAAGCCAGCAGCTCCAACTGAAACGGTAAGCCAGAAAAACGCTGTCAGCAAGGCTAAGGATTATCTCAGTTACACGGCATTCTCGCATGATGGATTGGTTGAGCAACTGGAATATGAGAAGTTTTCAGCCGCGGATGCAACCTATGGTGCGGATCACTCTGGAGCAGATTGGATGGAGCAAGCAGCCAAAAAAGCAAAAGACTACATGAGCTACTCATCGTTCTCACGCGGAAGCCTGATTGAGCAATTGGAATACGATAAATTCACGCCAGAGCAAGCTAATCACGGTGCAGATTCAGTGGGTCTATAAGAACGGGAGCTAAGATGTCATTTCTGGATAAAGTAAAAGACGCTGGCGACAAGGCTGGCAAATCAATACAAAAGAGCTACCAAGAACACCAGGAAAAAGTAGCGGAGCTTAAAGACACACGGGGTGCAAGGCTCGGAGCGTTATCCGTTGAATACATGGGCGGGTATGGCGACAAAAAGAAAGCGAAGGGCATCCTAAGTTTCTTTGAAAAGCAAACCGAGTTCAGTGCTGTGATGAGTACCAAGTTCACTATTCCCAACACTCAAATCAGGGACATTGTGGTAGAGGGCAAAGACGAAGTTAATCGTCGCGTAACCGTTACCCGTTTGCTTGCTGTCGGTATTTTTGCCTTTGCACTTAAGAAGAAAAGCAAGGACCAAGAAGCCTACATTACCTTAGAGCTTTCCGACGGTCAGGAAGTCATCCTGTTCGTGGATAACAAAGCTCCTATGGCCTTGCGAGCCAAATTGGCCAAAGTAATCTCTGCTGTGAAACAAGCAAATGTGTCCAGTCAATCTCAGGCAGTTCAGCCGACTACACAGAGGAGCGTTGCAGACGAGCTTGCAAAGTTAGCAAGCCTTAAAGAGCAAGGTGTACTAACGCAAGCAGAGTTTGACGCGGAGAAAGCAAAAATACTAAATCAAGGCTAATAAGAAAAATAAAGTTTTTGCCATAATTAATGAGCAAAATCCTATTATTGCATAATAAGTTTTTTAACAGAGGTGAGAGCGGGAAACACAAGCACTTGACAGGCGTCTATGTCGCTAAAAATCGGGGTCTACCCCTGTTAGGGTGGAGCGTACAATCATCATTGTGCGACACAATCCGAGACACATATTTAAGCTCAGATGCCTTGGAGGTATACTAGGCGTAGGTTCAAATACCTAAAAGGTTTACAATAAAAACATAAATCATGAAAAGCGCAACCATTAAGGTCAATCCTGCCGTTCTCATTTGGGCTAGAAAAGAAAGAGGCTTTGGGGATGGCGAAATCGCAGACAAGCTTGGTAAAGACCTGTCTGTAATTAAAGAATGGGAAAGCACTGGCGAGAACATCTCTTTCAGTGACTTGAAAAAGGTTGCCAAAGCCTATAGAAGGCAAATCTCTGTTTTCTTCCTAGCAGAGGTGCCGCAAAAAACTAAAATTCCCAAGGATCGAAGAAACCTGAAAGTTGATGAGGAGGGGCTAAGCCCCGAAACGTTATTAGCCGTGCGGCGTACGAGTCGGTATTTAAGGATTGCTCGAGAACTTTCCGATGAAGATGATGTTAAGGCTCAATATGATTGGCTTGGTGAGCTTGTTAAGAGCGGAAGCTTAGTTGAGGCTGCAAGCAAACTAAGAGAAATACTTGGTGTTACTATCCAAGACCAGCAGCGCTGTACGGATAGCGCAACCGCATTGCGAATGTGGCGGCAAAAAATAGAAACAAACCTTAACATATATACCTTTCAGTTCTTAATGCCCGAGAATGAGCTCGATGGCTTTAGCTATGTTGAAGAAGGCGCTCCATATGCAATAACTCTCAATAGTCGCAACGCAAAGAATAGGCAAATATTTACTCTGTTCCACGAGCTTGGTCATATTCTCGAAGGTACGTCTGGGATTTGCCTTACTTCTAATGTTAGTGGTTCCAACAACGTAGAGACAAGGTGCAATATTTTTGCTGCCGATTTCTTGATGCCAGAAGAAGCAATGAAAGTGCCAAATACCTTCGAGGAGCTAAAGACTTTCGCACAAGAAATGTGTGTGAGCGCTGAAGCGTACGCCCGGCGTGCCCATGCACTGAATGGCATATCCAAACCTACGTTAGACATATTTCTGGAGCAGATTAGCAATAACACGAAGAAGCCTAAGCGGGAAAGTGAAATGCGTATTTCTCCCGTTGTGATGAGTAAGAGTCGTAGGGGCGAAAAGTTCTTTAACTTAATAGTTGATGCATATACAAGCGGGAGGATGAGTGGGTCTGCCGTTGCCGATATTTTGATGATTCGGCCGACTAAGATAGATGGAAGTTGAGCAAATATATGGCTAAGAAAACAGTTTATATATTTGACTCAAGCGCATTCATTACGCTTCATCAGCACAGTACGAGGGTGATTGAATTACCGCAAGCAATCTGGGATGAGCTTGCAACTATGATGAGTCAGGGCGTAATCACCTCTCACATTTATGTATATGAAGAAATAGTAAGTGAGGCCACTGAAAACCCTGATTTTATTACAAAGTGGCTACTTACGAAGAAGAATAATTTTGAAGCAGCGAGTGCCGAACAAGCAATTGAGGTTGCTTCAATAATTGAAAAGTTTCCAAAACTTATTGACCCAGAACAGGAGAAGGAACAGGCTGATCCTTGGATAGTTGCTCAAGCAATAATACTCGATAGGCAAACTAATCTCTTGGACGAAGTGGAGTATGTTGTCGTTACCCAAGAAAACCCTAACTCTACTAAAAAGATTCCAGCGGCTTGCAAGCACTTTAAAGTAAGGTGCATTTCGCTCAAGACTTTCTTTGAAGAAACAAATATAAAAATTGAGAAATCCAGCTAGGCACGGACGGCATGAGCAGCACTAATCTTTACTACCTATATAGTGGTATACCCTTCGGGTTCGTAAGCTAAGCTGTTACGCTGTTCCTCAAGCTTATAGTCAATGTAATGCTCACCGATAATAGATTGCCATCGTTGTAGTTCTTCAGTGATGCGGTGTAAACTTTTTTCGACTTCGTCCACCAAATGAGTATTATCCTTATAGGATAGTGCTTTTTTGTTTTATAATCGCAGCGTATAGTTAGCTCATAATGAAATTTGTTAATACCAATGATAGCCGTGATAACTACGAAGTCCCGGCCACGGCCGAGCTTAATAAACTCGCCAAAGAGAACATCGCCTGGGTCTCGTTACAAGAACATGAAATGGACAAATTCATGGTGGATGTGCTGCCTGAATTGCTCGGCATGCATTACTCCGATGAGTCAGCACATATCGTTGAGAAGTGGCTACTTGAAAAAGCACCCGACATCAAAGCACTGAAAAACTCAAAAGATGGGCAAGAAGCCTATTTTTGGGCTGTTAGGTATTTTGCTGAAGTTTTATGCCAGCGGTTTGAGGCCGAGTGGATTGTCGCTGCTACCGAGAATAAATTAATATCAATAAAACCTCGAGTTTTGCTACCTTTTGGAGTCGCACTATCAATATTTGAATATGTGGAAAATATGGTGAAGACTCATCATTCTACTTCATTCTCAAAGGGAATACTCGTTCCGGCAAATAGACGTTATAAGCAGTGGGTGGCAGATGGACGGCCACAAGTTAACACGCCCTTAGGCGGGAAGAGACCCGTGCTTCCTCCATTACCGAAGGCAGTACAAGAGATTATAGACTCCTGGAAGAAATCATAAATTTTGTTAAGTCTTGCTGTTTTAGGATCTGAGAAAGCTATATTTCTTCGATGTTTTTCTAATTTGCGCATAGTAGATGCCCAGGAAAATTAGAATTGCACCGATTATGACTTTAGGGCTTGGAACTTCGGCGAGAATAAACCAGGCCGCAATAGCCGTGGCAATAGGGTGCAAGTACTTGAAAATTCCCACCTCCTGAGCCTTCTTTTTCTTGAGGCCGACGTAAAACAGGCAGTTAGCAAGGGTTATTAAGGTTATATTGAAAAATATCGCCAGGTAGCCATTTCGGCCGGCATTACTAGGGCTTAATGAAGACAAGTGCGGCAACGCATAAATAGCGATGGGTATAATCCCCCATATCAGATGCAAAGACGTTAGCTGATATGGATGGACTCGCTTCAGGAGTGGTTTGAACATTAACGTAGCGACTACGTCACACAGCACGTTCAGGACCACAAATAGGCTGCCGAGCATCATTTGGTTTGAACTGGTAGCTGCCCACGGTTTGCCAATGACTATGGCGGCTCCTGCAAAGGCGACCAGGATACCCACAAACGTTTTCATGCTCAAGCGCTCTTTTAAAAACTCAACGGATAGGAGGAGAAGCAGAAATGGACTGAGCAGGCTTATCAACGAAGCATTTATGCTTGGTATTCTTTGAATGCCCATTAAGAGCACGACGTTACCTAGAGAGATAGACAAAATAGAACCGATAATTAACAACAAATGATCTTTCCGACGGAGCGGCTTCCAGTGTCTGTAAGAAAAAAGCATGATCAGAAGTCCGGCACCCAAGATAGTAATTGCTAAGAAAACAGGCAGTGGCACCGTTTGAAGGCCAAGTTTAATAACGGGCACGTTAATACCCCATAATATCTCGGCAATCGACAGGGCTAGAAAAGCGGAGGTTACTTGCTTCTTGTTTGTTTTTAGCATCGATTTAAATCCTACAAAGCACTATAGCAGCCAAATTTAATAAACTTAAATCCCAGGAAGATTCAAATATTAGTGAACTTCCTTACAGCGGCTGCGTTTTAGAGGTTGCTATCATACCTGAAGAGTAAGAGAGGTTTATGGAATGGCAAAAGCACGAGACATAGTCGAAGTTGAACCACGCGGGCCGCGCGGTGATTTGGGGGCCTATATTTTGGCTACTATCGCCATTTTGCTGGCGATTGGTGCTTGGATTGTGGCGGCTAATGCCGTTCATAAAGCCAATAGTGCAATGAAAAACGCTAATAACGCTCTCACTACTGCCAACCGTGCTCAGTCCAATGCTAATAAAGCACTTAACGGCTTGGCCCCTACTAATAATGCGACTAATACAGGTCCCAATAATCCAGTCCCGCCGAATGGCAACGGCCAGTAAAGCTGGGGATTGTAATGTATGGAATATTACAGCGCCCGCTTGGCTGATGCGTCAAAATAAGGTCGTAATAATAAAGAGGAGGCAGTTATGTCAGAAGTTGATAACACCGACCGAATGGCTTACATCACTTTAGGAGTGCTCTTCGGTGTCGCCGCCGGTGCGGCAGCAGGCATGTTAATGGCACCACGCAGCGGCCAAGAAACCCGCGAGCAATTACGTACCAAAGCGTTGGCTGCGCGCGATAAGGCCAAGCAGCAATTAGCTACTCAGCAGGAAAAGGCCAAACAACGCTTGCAATCAGTAGCTAGTAAGGCTGCTGATAAAACGGCTAATCTTGCCGAAAAGGCTGGTGAGCAGGCCGATAAGGTGCAAGAAAAGGCCCGGACGACTCGTTCTCGCACTAACACGCCGACGCTGTAGGAGGCTGTCATGACTGGATTAGAAACCGCATTTTATATCGTCGGTTTAGTATTTATGGGCTTGTCATTACTGCTATTAATAACATTGTTGATTGCTATTTTGGCAATACGGGCCAAGCTACACGCATTGCAGAGAAATATTTCCCACACATTTGATATGGCGACGGATTTTGCAAGCCGCGTTTCACCGGTGTTTAATTTGATCCGACGCTTCACCCATCGCTCCTAAAAGCGAACAAGAATTAGAATAAGCCAGACGGTGATTAACTGATTATCATTTGGTTTATCTAACTGAAAAGTCGCCGTTATTATTGATTTAATTTCAAAAAATGTTATAATCAACAATTATGGCCGAAAGAAGACATGCTGGAACTACACACACTTTAGCTGGTGAGAAAGTAGAAGCTGATCCGTCAGTAGAGATTGGTAGAGACGGTGCAGATACAGTAGTCAGACTTCAGAAGGGAGGCACTTATACTCTTCCAGTGAGGACTGCTCCTTTGGAGTCGCGGGAAACAGTCAGAAAATTAATAGGTATTGATGCCGAACTTAAATTAGAGCTAGGATTAGGAAAAGAGTGCACCTTATTCCTTTTAGATAGAGGACCCGATAAACAAGGCGTGAGCGAATCAATTATTCCTGGCGCCAGCCGAGAGATATCGGATAGATATCTTTTGGTGGATATGGCTTATTTGCTTAGTGCCCAATCTCATTATCATTCGAAAGAGGGCGAACCTCATAAATCGGGCCTCTTAGAATTACATAACGGTATAACGACTTATCTAGGGGCGGATGTAAAAGCTACTTCTCCGAATTTTCAAGAATTCCCAGATACAGTCTCAGGCAAACATACCTACGTGAGTTTTGGTTTTGATGATGTAATTAAAATAGTGGACTGCGCATCTGCAAACGGAACGCTTATCCGTTATAGAGAGTTATTGCCGGAAGCCGAGCAGCTGCCCGCTATCAATCCTGAAGGACTCTAAGCTAGCGGACCGCACTGAGGACGTCGGAGGCGATTGCTTGCTGGCCTTCGGCTGTGGGATGGAACGGTGCGGCGGCGGTTGGTCCTTGTACCCAAGGATCGCTAGAGCAAATGTCATGGCCGGTAAAATCTATTGGTACGAACGTCACAAATGGAAACTGGGTGCTAGTGGTGGCCAATTTCTGATTAAGCTTAGCCGTTTCATTGCTAAGCCAGGTGACCTCGTTGCTAGTGATTTGCTGCTGTTGCAGGACGCAACTGGCTGACAGCGGATCGTAATAGCCCGTTACAATGACTTGCGGTGGGTTGCCGCCACTGCGCACGGCGAGGTCACTTAACGCGTAACGTAGCTTGGCTTGCATGGTGAGCAGCAATGTGTTTGCAGCTGTCGTGTAGCCGGCAGTGTCGCAATTAAACTGGTAGCAGGTGCGAATGAAGTCCGCCCAGTGGGCGTCATTGGCGCCGGCCGTAATAGTTATAAGCTGTGGTGTGCCGTTCGCAAAAGTGTTGTTGAGCTGAGCTGACGGGTTAGGGCCCCTGATCCGTTCCTGTGTGACCAAATCGCCCACTGTCGCGCCACTGCAAGTTTTATTTACAAGCGTTAACCCCAAATTGGCAGCTACAACATTCGGATAACCCTGAGGTGAGCGGCCGCACTGTTGATCTTGTGCAGTGGCGTTCAGATTTAGCGGCAAGCCCAAACCGGCAGCTACCGAATCGCCCAGGGCCACATAAGCATTGTTGCTCATGACCGGGGGAGGAATGGTATGACCGCTGTTGTTCTGACTGGTATTATTGGGTAGGGTCGCGGAATTATTAGTGCTAGCACTGGTATTGTTACAGTTCAGGCCGTTAGACACATCGAAGTTACTGCCGGCCCATAAGCTGCACAGTATGAGATTATCGGCGCTAGCCAAGCCAGTGAAACCACCAATAACAAATAACAGGGTAGCTAAGAAGACTCCAATTCTTTTTTTCAAATATTTCATGAATAACAGCCTATTTAGAATACATATATTGTAAAGTTTGAGCTTATATAAAGCAGTAAAAATGATTACTTACTGGCTAGCTGAACGCCAGGAAATTAGGCCGACTCTGAAAAGGGGCGTATAGTTAAGGTAACAACACGTGCAGTTTAGCTCGCACATGAGAAGGGGACATATGCCAAAAGACAAGGGCCGCAAAGAAATCAAAAAGCCAAAACAGGCCAAGTCATGATAATGAGTACCGATCGAGTGAAAGATCGGGCCCATCCTATAACTACCTCGGCAAATCACAAGAGGATCTACGCCGATCTTATGCAAATGCCGCTGGCGTTCAATATTGGCCGTAATCCTCATCTGCTTAGTTTGGTCACAGAAGCGTTGGAATCACTGGAGCTTACCAGAACTACTATCGAAATAGAGTATGACATGGGACGTCGAGTAGGTTACAGCGAGGTGGTTGCAACCAAAGAAAATGACACGGTGTTTTATGCCCGTCAAAGCAAAACATCCGGCTTTACGCGCTTCGTCAAAAATCGCCAGGCTATAGCCACGCAACACATCACCATATGCTTAAAACGTGATGACGAAGGTGATTATGAAATGGAAAACGTCTGGATTGGCGAATTGTTTCCGGCGGCGCCCGGTGAAGCCAACGAAACACCAAGTAGTAAGGATTTCTGGACCTGTCACGCGGTAGTATTTAATGGGCAATCTTTAATTTCGACATCTTTGACCAAAACTTGCCCTTATTGATTGACGTGTAGGCGAGCATCACGATTTTAGCTTTTATTCTTAATTTCCCGCTTAGCTGCTATGATTAAGCTATGAGCGATGCGTCAGCTGAACAGCGCATGATTGAAAATGAAGTTGTTTTCCGAAATCGTAATGAACGGCTGCGCCAAAATCTAGCCGATTTAAAGCAAATGGCCGCCGAAGATGGTCAAGAATCATTCATGGCCGATATGGATGATCGCTTGGCGTTTTATTGTGAATGCTCCGATGAAAACTGCCAAAAACGACTGAATATTTCACCCGATCGTTTTCAGGAGGCTCATAAACGGCGCAATCGGTTTGTGGTATTGCCGGGTCACCAGGTCCCGCAGATTGAGCATATTATTGTTCGTGAACCCGAGTATTTGGTCGTCGAGAAATATAAGCTACCCAACAGATTGGTAAGCAAATTAAAGCGTACCGAAGTCGATAATACGTGAAGACACCATCGTTAAAAGCAGCTTGTAAGGCAGATAAGCATAACAATCTTTTGACTCATTTGTAAAATCATGCTACAATTAAAGTAATTGTTATTGATGAATCCGGGTTTGTTTAGGGAATTATTACTCAGATTTCATTGCCGACAATCGACAAATGTCTAAGTAATAACCTAAAAACAATAAGGATTCTTTTTTATGGGATATAATTCATACTCTAGCCGCCGTGGCGGCAGTACTATTAGTCGTGGACGGCACTTCAGCCCGCCGCGCCGGCCAAAAATGCGCCGCGGTGCACAGTACATTGATCCGGCACGCTTTGTGCAGGCTGCCAAAGAAGTTATCGAAGCTGAGGTTTTTGTACCGCAGCACGTTTTTGCTGATTTTGCCATCGATGACAAGCTGAAACAAAACTTGATCGCCAAGGGTTATGTGGCGCCATCACCGATTCAAGACCAAACCATTCCCCTAGGCCTGGAGGGCAAAGATGTCATTGGTATCGCTAACACTGGCACCGGTAAAACTGCCGCTTTCGCCGTGCCGGTCCTACAGAAACTAATGACTAGCGATGGCCGGGCGTTGATTATTGCGCCGACCCGCGAATTGGCCCAGCAGATTGAGCAGGAATTTCGCTCAATCGGTAAGGGCAGCGGATTATTCGGCACGCTGCTAATCGGCGGCGCCAACATTGGTCCGCAACTGCGCGATTTGAAGCAAAAACCGGCAATCGTCATCGGTACGCCCGGACGCATCAAAGATCATATCGAGCGTCGAACCATTGACCTTGCGACTTTCAATGTCGTGGTGCTCGATGAAGTTGATCGCATGTTAGATATGGGATTCATTAATGACGTTCGGCAGATTTTGAATAGCCTGGCTCCGCAGCGGCAATCCTTCTTTTTCTCGGCCACCATGGAGCCGCGCGTTAAGGGCTTGATCGAAACGTTCTCGCATGAGCCGGTCACGGTAACTGTCAAAACCGGTGAGACCAGCGACAGCGTACATCAAGATGTAGTGAATTACAGCGGCCGCGAAGACAAGCTGGCTAAACTGCACGATTTGCTTATCCAGACAGATATGAAAGCTATCGTCTTCGACGAAACACAGCGCAATGTCGAACGGTTGAGCAAAGAGCTGGTGGCCCATGGCTTCAGTGCCGATGCTATTCACGGTGGTAAAACGCAAGGCCAGCGTCAACGAGCACTCGATAAGTTCAAAAAGAATGACGTTAAAATTTTGGTAGCTACTGATGTGGCGGCCCGGGGTATTGATGTAGCGGATATTACGCATGTCATTAATTACTCGCAGCCGCAAACGTATGAAGATTATGTGCATCGGATTGGGCGGGCTGGCCGGGCGGGACGCATCGGCTACGCCCTCACATTCGTCGAACGCTAAACTCACATAGGCGGCACATTTCGGGCGAACAATTCCGCTCCTCGCTCCGTCGTACCAATTAGTACGCCTCCACTGCGGTGCTCGCTGTTCATCCCAAACTGCACTCACCTATGTGAATTTATAGAGGTGGTAGGATAGTTGTATGGAATATGAGGAAGAGCCGGTTTTGCCGTGTCACGACAAGTTGGCGTTCGATACTAAGAAACAAGCTGAGGCGACTGCTAATTTGGCAGACTGGCGCTATGGCAGTAAAGTACATGCTTATTTGTGCCGGCATTGTAACTTGTGGCACCTAGCGAGCGGTAGTTAAAAAGAAAACCGCCCCTTAAAGAGACGGTTAAGGTATTCGGCCTACGTAGGCAGGCAAATTCCAGGAAAGGGGCTAGTTAGCAAGTACCTCGCTTGCATCACTTTGCATTGTCTGCCCGTTAGATCTAGGACTTGTCAATGGATTACCTCCTTTCTATTTTTATGCTAATGCTACAATTATAAAATTTTTTATGGACCAAGCCTAGCGATTTTCATAGTGAAATTGTCAATAAACTGCTCTCAGATGCGTAAGCGTCTTGACCGCGTCAGTAGCAAAGACTAGGCTAAATGGTAATGACTGCACTCGATAAAGCCAAAATATTGCTGACGCAACGTTTGTTGCCTGACTTGCTGCCCGGACGCCATGATAAAAATGTAACGTCCCAGGACGTGCAAGCTGCCCGCAAGTACATAGAAGAATATTGGACGCACCTAAAGCGTTTTCACCCCAAAGACGACGGTAGTCTTATCGGCGTGCCCAAGCCGTATTTGGTGCCGTCATACGCCGAAGGTCATGAATTCGATTACGATGAACTGTTTTACTGGGACAGCTACTTCATGGTGCAGGGCATGATGGATGCCGAACACAAGGAGCTGGTTACGGGTATTCTGGAAGATCTGATTTTTATCTTCAAACGCTTCAAGATCATCCCCAATTCGTCGCAAACCTTCATGACCGGACGGTCGCAGCCGCCATTCTTGACCACGTTTATTTTTGAAGTGTATGACGCTTATGGCATGAGCAAAGATTGGCTGCGGCGTAATATTGCTGTGGCGCAAGAGGAATATGAAACCGTCTGGATGGGCACACGCAAGCCCAATGCCCGCCAGGTGTACGAGGGGCTCAGTCGCTACTACGATTTAAACTATCTGCATGATATCGCCGAAACCGAGAGTGGTTGGGACATGACACCGCGCTTTGGCCGCAAGGCGCTGAACTTTTTGCCGGTGGATTTGAATGCCCTGCTATATAAGTACGAAAAGGATTTTGCCAGGGCTGCTGATTTGCTCAATGACAAAAAGGGCGCTGCAAAATGGGAAACTGCCGCCGAAAATCGCCGGATCGTTATGAACAAGCTGATGTGGGACAAATTGCGCGGCCTGTATTACGACTTTGACTTCAAGAAAGAGAAGCGTGGCAACATCAGTAGTCTGGCGGCGTACTTCCCAATGTGGGCCGGCATGGTCACACCGGAACAAGCCGAACGGCTCGTTAAGGGTCTGCGCCGGTTCGAGAATAAAGGTGGTTTGTCAACCACCGATAACCTGCCGATTGGCCAGTATGTACCCGGTTCGCTGCCGACGCAGTGGGCTTATCCGAACGGTTGGGCGCCGCTGCACTACATCGTCATAAAAGCGCTGGAGCGTTATGGCTATCACGAAGATGCCCGGCGCATCGCCATGAAGTGGCTGAAGTGCAATCTAGCGTGGTTCAACGATCACCACGTTTTCCTGGAAAAATACAATGTCGTGTCACCAGATAAACCGCCTGCCAAGGGCCTATACCCAGGCCAGGAAGGCTTCGGTTGGACCAACGCCGTCTTCGAACGCCTGTGCCAAGAATACGTCGACCGTCCACTCTAGCTTTACATTTAATAATCTAAATGTTATAATAGTATATTATGACTAGTTTTGAGTCAGAGCCCTCGATTGCAAATCAAGCCCGTACGATTATTCCGGGAGATCAAGTGCTAGTTTTACAGGCTGGTTATTATTTTGACCCAATGCGTCAAGGACCGTACCGGCGAAGTCATACTGAGTACTTGTTCACCTTCAATGGTGGAAGCGATTGGCCGGCACTTTGCCCACCGGACGGGGCTCAAAGTACACAAGTTAGAGTAGTTGCGCTGGGACCTGGTGAGTATACAGATGGGCAACAGATTACATCTAGCATCTTTGATGATCCTAGCAGAGGTCGTAAAATCATTGTGAATGAAGATGGCCACGCCAAGCAGTATAGGGATACCAGGCTACGGCGGGCTTTACTGCACAGAAAAGGCTTACAATATAAAGCTTACGATCCCCGGCCAGACTTAGTCGATGTAGTTTCATAGGTTGTGCTTGAGCTGAATTGGTATAATTTTATCGGCACTATGCCAAGCCTTACTGGTTTGATTACTATTTGTAACGTTATTTAGGGGTTCTTAGCTCAGTTGGCTAGAGCGCGGCGTTCACATCGCCGAGGTCACAGGTTCGAGCCCTGTAGGACCCACCATTTCTATACAGATATTTTAAAGGAGTTTTGTAGTGCACAGTCTACGTGTCGGATCAGTTTTTGAAATTTCACAAAACGGTATATTTGCGTATGGGCAAGTAGTTGGTAGGGACCTGGAGATGTTGAGTTCAAGGGTGTTAATCATTTTTAAAGGACGTTACAGCCAGCCGATTGAATTAACCGCTTTAGCTAACGCTGAGATAGATTTCTACTGCCATACTTATTTCGCTGATCCTATAAAACAATGGCGTCATGTGGGGACACTACCTGTACCTGATACCACTCAATTGCTTTTTAAGGATGTTAATTACGAGAAAGAAGACGGACCGCCTTCCGAAGGACCTAGTAAGCATTGGAGGATATGGCATTTGGATGGAGAATTAAAAAATGTCAAAGCTAAAGATAAGCAATTGAATTTTGCTGAACTGGGGGGCGCCTTAAGCCCACGTGCAGTAGAACGCCGGATCTTTGAAGGCAAATACGGCATAACTTATTATGGAGCTACTTATTAACGGCCAAGCAGAGCTTGCGTTACAATGGGTATATGGCGAAAACTCCAGATTGTGTATTTTGTAAGCCCGGCGACCGGGTGTTGAAGGAAAACCTGACAGCTCAGGTGATTTTGAGTAATCCGCGCAAGGTGCCGGGGCATTTTTTAGTGTTGCCCAAGCGGCACTTCGAGCAGCCCTGGGAACTGACTACCGGCGAACTGCAGGATATTTTTCAGCTGATTTTCTTCGTGGAACAACGGATTTTAGGCAAGTTGGGCACCGGTGTGGATATCCGCCAAAATTACCGCCCGTTTAAAAAAGCCGATGATTTGAAAGTGAATCACGTATTATTCCATGTTATCCCGCGCTCGGCAGACGACTACATTTATTCGGTGGCAGAGAAATTTGAAAAAGACCTGTTTGCTGAGCTCGACGAGCTGGAGCGCAAAGAAGTTAGCAAACTGCTGCAATAATGGCCAAGCAAAGTGCCGGGATTTTGGTTTGGCGCCGCAATGGCGATGTCGTTGAGGTGCTATTAGCGCACGCTGGCGGACCGTTTTGGGCGCGCAAAGATGATGGTGCCTGGTCGATTCCCAAGGGTGAAACCGATGCCGATGAAGATCTATTGGCAGCTGCCAAGCGTGAATTTGCCGAGGAAATCGGCCAGCCGGCACCAGAAGGTGAATATCTGGCACTTGGCTCCTTCAAACGCTCCAGCAAAGAAATCTTTGCCTGGGCCGTGGAAGGCTCGCTGGACGTTTCTACTATTCGCAGCAACACCTTTGAAATGGAATGGCCACCCCATTCCGGCCAGAAGCAGCAGTTTCCAGAAATTAACCGTGCCGCCTGGTTCGATATCCAGCAAGTAGCGCCAAAGCTGCACACTGGTCAAAGTGTCTTTCTGGAAAGACTGGCCGACATACTCGATATAGAATTAGCTACTGAAGCCCAGCAGCAATCGCTGTTATAATGGCGATCTATGAGCAAACGATTGTATATCGGCGTGGATTTGCAGAAAGGGTTTTTGACCGACAAGATTATCGCTAGTGGCTACATTGAGAAGATCGAAAAATTCTTAGCCACACTATCCAGAGATGAAGTTGTGCTCAGCAAATTCATAAATCATCCCGACAGCGCCTTTATACGAGTGTTGGAGTGGAACAGGATGCAGACTGACGATCCGGATACGCAGCTGTTCGGTAATTTGGAGATTGCCGGCTACGATGTAGTTGAGAAAACCGGCTATACTGCGTGGGTGCCAACGGTGATCGAGAAAGCGCATGCCCGCGCCGTCGAAGAAATTGTCATTTTTGGCTTGGACACCGATGCTTGTGTACTCAAAACTGCCCTGGATGTGTTTGATGCCGGCTTGTGTCCGCTGGTTCTAAAAGATTTGTCAGCCAGCAGTGGCGGCCAGACCCGGCATAATATAGGTATTGACTTGCTTAACATCACTATTGACCAGAAGCACGTGCTCATGAGTGATCAATTAAATATTTAATGTAAACAGCTTGTATCACCGTTGGGCCTGACCTATACTGGTAGCACTATGCAAAGCGGTCAGTTGGGAGTAATACTAGAAGACATGCAGGACAAGCTACAAAGTTTGGTCGAGTCAATGAGTAATATGAACCAGAGGCTCATTACGATGAACCGATCAATTGATCTTATCCCGGAAATGGCTGATGACATTAAGGCTATTAAAGCAGTAATGCGTGAGCACGAAGGGCAACTAGATAATCACGAGCAGCGTATCGCTAAGCTCGAAATGCCCGCCCGGGCATAAACTTTCTCTTCAATTTTTCTCTTATCAGCTAAACAGGTACACTAATTATATGGCTAACTACTACATTACGACCTCTATTCCTTATGTAAACGGCGATCCGCACATCGGCTTCGCCATGGAACTGGTCCAGGCCGATGTCTTGGCCCGGGCTGCTCGCCAGCGCGGCGACACCGTTATATTTAGCGCCGGTAGCGACGAGCACGGCACCAAAGTCGCCCAAAAAGCCGCCGAGCTCGGCAAAACACCCAAAGCTTTCACCGATGAAATGAGTCAAAAATTCCGTGATCTCGGCAAACTGCTCAATATCAGCAACGACCGCTTTATTCGCACTAGCGACAAAGCCCACGAGCAGCGGTCGCAAATTATCTGGAAAAACCTCGGTGATAATATTTACAAAGGCAAGTACAGCGGCTGGTACGATGTCCGCCAAGAGGAGTTCGTGCCCGAAGCCCAAGTTGATCCGGCGCGCACCAAGCCCGGCCATCCGCAGGCCTACCAACGTCTGGAGGAAGAGAATTACTTCTTTAAACTCAGCGCTTACACCGACAAAGTTAAGCAAGCCATCGAAAGCGGCGAGCTGAACATCGTGCCGGTAACCCGCCGCAACGAAATCTTGGCCCTGCTCAACCAGGGACTAGAAGATATCAGTGTGTCGCGGCCCAAAGATAAGCTGGATTGGGGTGTGCCCGTACCCGGTGATTCGACCCAGGTGATGTATGTCTGGTTCGAAGCGCTGATGAACTACATTACCGTGTTGGGCTACCCGGAACACGAAGATTTCAAAACTTTTTGGCCGGCTAATGTTCAAGTGGTGGGCAAGGACATCACCCGCTTTCACGCCGCCATCTGGCCGGCGATGTTATTTGCGCTCGGCTTGCCCTGTGAAAAGTCGCTGTTCGTGCACAGCTTTCTGACCGTAGAGGGCGAAAAGATGAGTAAAAGCCTCGGCAATGTCATCGCCCCGGCTGATATTGTCAACGAATATGGCGTCGATGCTTTCCGTTACTATTTCCTGCGCCATGTGCCGTCATATGAAGATGGTGACTTCAGCCAGGCCCGCTTCGAAGCCGCTTACAACAACGAACTGGCCAATGAACTTGGCAACGCCGTGCAGCGTACCGTGGCCATGATCCAAAAGTATCAAGATGGTTTAATCGGTGACATTCCACCGGCTGAGCACGACCAAGCCCAATACCGGCAAGCACTGGAGAATTTTCAGTTCGATCGTGCCCTCGATGAAGTCTGGGAACAAGTCCGCGGCCTCAATCAGTATATTGATGAAGAAAAACCCTGGGTTGTCGCCAAAGATGGTGACGAAGAGCATTTGCGTGAGGTTTTGGCCTATCAAGCCAGTGCGCTGGTAGAAATTGCCGACATGCTGGAGCCTTTCCTGCCCGAAACTGCCACCAAAATCCGCAATGTTTTCAGCGCTGGCATCGTCCGCCCCATCGATGGCACGCTGTTCCCGAAGCACGAAACTCCAGCGAAAGAGGCGGCATGAGCGCTCCGCTGCTAATTGTCCAAAATATCACTCGCGAAGGCCCTGGTTTACTAGTAGATCTATTGCAGGAAACAACTACTCATTATGACCTAGTAGATTTAAGTAAGGGCGAAGCCTTTCCGGATCCGCGTGCTTACAAAGCGTTGATAGTACTTGGTGGGCCGCCGAGCGCCAATGACACTTCCGACGCCATGACCCGTGAGTTATCGCAGGTAAAACTTGCCATGGCTAGCAATCTGCCATGTCTAGGCATTTGTCTGGGCTTGCAGGTACTGGTTAAAGCTGCCGGTGGCCGCATAGTTAAAGCTCCGCAGCCGGAGATTGGCTTTGTCGATCAGCAAGGTGTGCAGTATAGGGTCCAACTTACGCCCGAGGGGAAAGCCGACCCGTTATTACAGGGATTACCTAATGAAGTTGCAGTGTTTCAGCTGCATGGAGAGGCGGTAGAAGTAACTCCTGAAATGAGAGTGCTCGCTACTGGCACCTCTTGTCATAACCAAATTGTGCGGGTAGCAGACCGGGCTTACGGTATTCAGTCGCACTTTGAGCTGACACCGGCAATGTTGGAAGTATGGGGGAGCGAAGACCCCGATTTATTGCCGATTGGTCTGCCGGCTTTACGTGCTCGTTTCGCCGATATCCAAGCCAGCTACAATCAGACAGGCAGAGCACTGTTAACCAACTTCCTTCGACTTGCCAACCTGCAATGAGCGCCCTATTTGATACCCATTGTCACCTTCACGAAGCGGTGCAGCGGGTGACGCCGGTGTATGACAAGTGGCATAGTAAGGGGCCGGTGGATCCAGATAAGATCTTACAAACTGCTCGTGATGCCGGGGTGGAGTACATTACTTGCGTCGGTACTACCTTGGCTGATAGCCAGCTGGCAGTGGAATTTGTACGGGAGCGACCAGATATGTGGGCCAGTATCGGCATTCACCCGCACGAAGCGCATGAACATCTGAGCGAAACCGAGCAAAAAGCCTTTGCTTCTCTGGTAGCAGAGCCTAAAGTCGTGGCTATCGGCGAATGCGGACTAGATCACTTCTATACGCATTCACCGAAGGAAGAACAGTTAAAATTGTTGGAATTTCAGCTGGAACTGGCCCAAAAACACGATTTACCGCTGATTTTTCATGTTAGGGAGGCGTTTGACGATTTTTGGCCCCTATTTGAGCGGTTTAAGGGCCTGAAAGGTGTGTTGCACAGCTTCACTGATAATCGGGCTAATTTGGACCGTGCGTTGGCCCACGGGCTATTTATAGGGGTGAACGGTATTAGTACCTTCACCAAAGACCCAGCGCAGCTAGCAATGTATCGCCAAATACCGCTGCAAAAATTACTACTAGAAACTGACGCTCCGTTCTTGACTCCTACCCCTTATCGTGGTACAATTTGTGAGCCTAGACATGTGGCTGTGACCGCTGAGTTCGCTGCGAACCTGCGTGGGGAGACCTTCGAGCAAATAACTGCGGCTACGACCACAAACGCTTTCGAGCTGTTTGGCGTAAACTAACTTTTAATTACCATGTCGATCATAAATCCTGGTTCTAACCACATGCCTGCTGAGCGAAAAGCTATAGCGGGAGTTGAGTTTGCTGCTGATGGTGTGCTTCCCCGAAAAGCCGTCGTTGTACGAGCCTTGGAAAATTTAGCGCAAAACGAAGCTATGAATGTAGTTAAACCTGTTGAGAATCGCCCTGCTACGCACTTTAGTGTGTCACTCGCTCCTTATGCTCAGCCTGAAATGCCTGCCCAGCAGCCGCCACAGCCGGTTCAGCCAGAAGTTAGCCTGGTACAAACGCAGTTAAGCCCAATTGAGCAGGCCCAACTCGCCGTTGCGGAAGCCTTTACTACAGATGATGTGGAGCTAATGGGATGATCAACATTCTGGCCAATATGAAAGCTCAAAAAGAGCAGCAGAAACGCGCCGAGCTTAACAAAGCTTTGATCCACTACGAAGCGCGACTCGGTGGGGAATTATTCGGACCTATCCCAACTGGCACGCGGCGAGAATTTTTCTGTTTGGATGAGCATACCTGGGTCTGGCACGAGGAGTGGACCGATAAAACGACTGGCAAACGGCACGTGATGACTACTCGCTACGATGTGCGCCCGAATGGCGTACTAAAAAGTCAGGGTGGCAAATCGTATCAGAAAATCAGTGGTCAGGAAGCGACTAACTTTTATAAAGTCACCAAAATGTATGGTCAGCGTATCTGCGCTGAGTATGATCGTATGCTGCAGGCTGCCTAAAAATCCTGCTTCGTTATAATTTAGTCAATGACAGCCTCGATATATCTTGATTACGCGGCAGCTACGCCCCTGGATACGCAGGTGTTGGCTGCTATGCAACCGCTGCAAACAGAGCAGTTTTATAATCCGTCGGCCGCGTATTTGGCGGCTCGTGACGTAAGCAAAACACTGGCTGAGGCACGGGCTAAGGTGGCGCATTGGCTGGGCGCTCGGCCGAGTGAAGTTATCTTTACGGCTGGTGGCACGGAAGCCAATAATTTGGCCATTCACGGCATTATGCGTCAGTTTTCACGGGGCCATATGGTGGTGAGTGGGATTGAGCACGAATCGGTGTTGGTGCCGGCGCATCAGTATGACTGCACCGAAGTGGGAGTTACAAGTGAGGGCGTTGTTGATCTGGCGCAACTGGAAGCGGCGATTACTGATAACACAATGCTGGTGAGCATTATGTATGCCAATAACGAGATCGGTACGATTCAATCATTGAAGGATATACGTCAGGTTATTGATAGGAAGCTAAAAGAACGAGAAACGAGAAACAAAAAACAAAAAACGGGCAGTCTGCCTTTGTATTTGCATACTGATGCCTGTCAGGCAGCCAATTATTTGGATTTACAAGTGGCGCGGCTAGGTGTTGATCTGATGACGCTGAACGGTGGAAAAATTTATGGACCAAAGCAAAGCGGTGTGCTGTTTGTGGGCAGCCAAGTGAAACTACAACCACTGATTTTAGGTGGTGGTCAGGAGCGTAACTTGCGTAGCGGCACCGAAAATGTGGCCCAAAGTGTCGGCTTAGCAATAGCGCTAGATTTGGCTCAGCAGCTGCGTCATGAGGAGTCCCGGCGCTTGCAGGAACTGCAGAAACGATTCATTGAACTATTGGAACAAAAAATCCCGAACTGTATCATTAACGGCTCGCGCAAAAAACGTTTGCCAAATAACGTACATGTGACAATTCCAGGCAGTGACAACGAGCGGCTGCTGATGCAGCTGGATGAAGTGGGCGTTATGGCGGCGGCCGGGTCGGCTTGCAGTGCCAGCAATGAAGAGCCGTCGCACGTGCTGCGAGTTCTCGGACTAAGCGACACAGAGGCTCAGGCCAGCCTACGCTTCACCATGGGTCGCCAAACTACAGTAGCGGATATCGAGCGGACTGTCGAAGCGCTGCAGCGTTTCGCTGTCTAAGCATATACGCTATACTTTAAGCTGTTATGCGATCACTGCGAACATTGTGGCGCTTTGTGCTAGTCAGCCTGTTCGCCATGATCTTTATGGTCACCCCTGTTGCCAGTGCTGATAGTTCAACTACTCAGGCAGTAACCCAGGGTTACGGCACGGACACAACATTGCAAAAAGGTATGTTGGTGCGGCTGAAGCCCGGCGATGCTACCAAGGTCGTACCACTGACCAGCGACACGGCGACGCAGCTGCAGGGGGTGGTGGTGGCGGCTAACGATGCGGCGGTGACTCTGTCCGGCGATAATAGCGGCCAGGTGTTTGTAGCGACGTACGGGCATTTTGATGTGCTGGTGAGCAATCAGAATGGCCCCATCAAAGTTGGTGATTACATCAGTATTTCGTCGCTGGAAGGTGTCGGTATGAAAGCCGACAGCGAAGAATCGACAGTATTGGGGAAAGCGGGTGGTAACTTCAATGGCACGTCGAATGTGCAAGGCTCCACGCAAGTTAAAGATGAGGGCGGTCACGCGGTTAACGTATCTTTTGGCCGGATCCCGGTGGACATCAGCATTTCGCACAACCCTCTGCAGGCGACCAACAATAATAATTTGCCGGGAATTTTGAAATCAGCCAGTCAGTTCATTGCCCACAAGCCGGTCAGCAGTGCCCGCGTGTATGCCAGCTTGCTGGTGCTGTTGGTCAGCACCGTCATCGCCGGCAGTATGTTATACGGCGGCATTCGCAATGGATTGGTGGCCATCGGTCGCAATCCACTCGCCAAAACCTCAATTACCCGAAATCTGATCCAAGTGGTTATTATCGGCCTGATTGTTTTTATCATCGGCTTGTTCGCAGTCTACTTGCTGCTGCGTCTGTAACGAAGATTATGGATTTTCGGGCGTAAATTATAGAATAGAAGCATAAGCAGTAAGGCTAAATACGAAACAGCTAGTCGATAATCGAGCTATGGTGGGGCAAAACTAATATGACAATCTGGTGGCTGCTGGTTATTTTAGGCTTTCTGGGCGCCTGCGGTATTGGTTTTGTGTGGCTAATTGTGCACGTGGGCCGCGGGGGCAGTGGACCGGCCAAGAATCCAGCTGACTCCTACATTGAAGGAGCCGAGCGAGATGTTGAGCATATTTTTAACGAAGATTTCCGAGAGGAATTGCGCAATCGCGGCCGGCTGCACTTTGAGAAAATAATCGGTGAAAATGCCATGTTCCTGCAGCAGGATTTGCGTTTGACGACCTCCCAGCTGAACGAGTACATGAAGGCGGAAATCACCAAAAAGCTGAAAGAAGAATTCGCTAAGTACGAAGAATCAATCATGGACGCCAAGCAATTGGCGATTGACTCGATCCAGAAAACCAATGCCGCCATCGACGAAGAACGCCAGGCGCTGGGGGCTCAATTGCAGCAACAGGCAGCGGATGAAAAGGCCCGCTATGTGAAGTTATTCGAAGAAAATATGGCTGACGTGGTAAACCACTATGTGCTGGCGGCTATCGGCAACCAGATAGATTTGAGCGATCAGCTGGAATATATTCTCGGTGAGTTGGAGACCAACAAGCAAGCGATTCTGGAGGATATTAACAGTGGAGCCTAAGCACGCTACGCTGCCAGAATTAGTGGTCGGCCCGACCGATATAGCACGTCTACGCCGCGAACTCGAGGCGCTAGACAATTATTTACGGCAAGCGGCTCTTCAAAAACAGACAGAAATTAAACTCCCCAAAACCAGTCGGATGATGGATGAATTTGTAGCGCTTACAAAACTAGACCTGCTGCAGGCCGGCGATCGTGAGCAAGCGGTAGAACTTTTGCAACGGATCTTAAAAGAAGCACCGGTGGTGCATATCAGTTTTGCCACTGACCCGTCGTCGGCTTTCGTTACTAAAATTGTCAGCTGGTTCCGGCAGAATATTCACCCGCTAGTGCTGGTGCAGGTGGGTTTGCAGCCGTCGATTGCGGCCGGCTGTGTGGTACGCACGGCGAACCATCAGTATGACCTGAGCCTGCGCAAGCACTTTGCCGCCCAACGACCGCTGTTAATTACGAAACTCCAGAGCATGCAGACCCCATGAGCGACAATAAACACTTTGACCGGTTAGTGGAAAGCGGCCAACCAATGGGCGAGGTCATTGCCATTGACAAATTTCTGGTGCGGGTGCGCGGCCTGCAGCCGGTAAATTTGCGGGCGCTGGTGATGTTCGAGGACGGCAGCAAAGGTTTTGTGTATCACATCTTGGAGGATCAGGTGGTGGTTTTGCATCTGGGCGTCAATAGCTTGGCAGTCGGCATGACAGTGGTGGTACAGCATCACGATTTGGTGGCCAAAGTTGGCAAAGATTTTATCGGCCGCGTGGTGTCGGTGACGGGTGAGCCGTTGGACGGCAAGGGTCCGATCGCTGCCGACGCTGTCTGGCCAGTATTCAACCAAGCGCCGATGCTGCACGAGCGGGAAATGCTCAATACGCAGCTGGAAACCGGACTAACGGTGCTGGATGAATTATTTCCGCTGGTACGCGGTCAGCGCATGGCGATTTTGGGTGATAGTAAATCCGGCAAAAGCACCTTGGTCAGTCAGTTGACGATCAATCAGAAAAACACCGACGAAATTGTGATTTATGTGCTGATTGCCAAACGCCACAGTGACGTTGATTTGCTACTGAGTCGCCTGCAAGAAAACGACGCACTTAAGAACGCCATCGTGGTGGTGGCGACGATGTTTGAGTCATTGGTGATGAGCTATTTGGCGCCGTACGTCGGCTGCGCATTGGGTGAGTATCTGTGGCAAAAGTGTGATCAAGACGTTATTGTGGTGTACGACGATCTGACCAGCCACGCGCATGTGTACCGGGAAATTTCGCTGCTGTCGGGTACCAGCCCGGGGCGGGATAGCTACCCGGGCGATATGTTTTATGCGCACTCTAGCCTGTTGGAGCGGGCCGGCAAGCTTAATCGTAACCACAAAACGTTGACGGCGCTGCCCCTAGTGCTGGCGGCCGGCGGCGACATCACAGCTTATTTGCCGACCAACATTATGTCCATTACCGATGGCCAGTGGATTTTGGACATGAACGTCTTTCGCGACACCATGCGTCCAGCGGTGAATATCGGCCTGAGCGTCACCCGTGTAGGCTCGCGCGGCCAAAGCGAGCGCCAAAAGCAACTGGCTTCGCAGACATTATCGGCTATTAATGCCTACCGTCAAGCTCAGGAATTTGCCCATTTCGGTTCGGAACTGGCGCTGAATGCCCAGAAAGATTTGCAGCGCGGCAAGCGCATCTATGAACTACTCAATCAAGCTCCCGCCGAGACCTACCCCATCATGGCGCAGCTACTGATGCTCGACATCGTGCTTAATCTGGAAGACGACCAGGTGCTGGACATCCAGACACTCAAAACCCACACCCCCGGCTACGCCACGCAAATCGAAAAAGACGAAGATTATGAAAAAGTACGTGATAGCTTGCGGGCCAAAAGTTTGCAGGAGCTGAAGCGATGATAATTTCCAGTGACCAAAAAACAATGAACAAAGAACAAATATTGCTGAACCCTCAACATGTTAAGTATTTCTCAATTTCCATAGCTCAAAAAACAAAAAACAAAAAACAAAAAACTATCACCATACAACGACCAACCAACTTCATTCTTCATTCTTCATTCTTCATTCCGCTCCCCGAGCCGGAGGCGAGCACGTGAAACGGCCCCAGGAAATCGCCAGCGAAGAGGCGGCCATGGGCACTATCCTTAACCTGACCACGGCTTTTGAAGGTATTTCCAGTATGCGCATTGCTCAGATCAAAAATCAGGTGTTAAAAGCCCAAGGTTTTTTTGACGAACTGTGGCACATTTACAATCAGTTGCGCGTCGATCGTATGTTTCGCTTCGGCCGTGAGCAAGAGGCGGCTAAGATTGACAAAGAACTGTTTATCGCCATCACGGCCGAGGGTGGCTTCAGCGGTGACATCGACCAAAAACTTATCAAGTGGATGCTGGATGGCTACGATCCAGCCAAACACGACATTATTATTATCGGTCACCACGGTGCCATCCAACTGACGCAAGCTGGTGTCAACTACCAGAAATACTACAAACTGCCCGAGAAAGATCAAAGCATTAACGTGGCACCGCTGGTGCGACACGTGCATGATTACCGCAACACCACGGTTTATTACCAAACGTACGTGTCTCTGATGGTGCAAGATATCAAGCGTATTGAACTGCATAAAGCGGTTCAGGAAGCCGGTTCGCGAGTGGATAAAAAAGCCGAAATCATCGATGAGCACAGTTACATTTTTGAGCCTAGCACTTTTGCGGTAGTGGCGCATCTGGAACGCTCCATGGTCGAAATTACCCTCAGCCAGGCAATTTTGGAGTCTAAACTGGCTCAATATGCCAGCCGCTTCCGGGCCATGTCAGTTGCTAAAAACAAGGCCACCGAGTCGCATGCTGAATTACATATGCTGTATAACCAGACCAAGCGCGCTCTGGCTGATGAACGGCTGAAGGAAATCATCAATGGCATGAAGAGGGCGCGAGTATGAACCAAGGCATGATCCGTTACCTGAAAGATCTGGTTATTAAAGTCGAATTCGATGAAGGTTTACCGGAATTGAATGAGGTATTGATTGCTGAAAACGAAGCCCGAACACCGCTGCTGGTAGATAGTCTGGAGAACGGAAACATGGCAGTTTGTCTGAATATCGGCGGTGACCGCAGCTTACAAAAAGGGGTAATTGTTAGCCGCACCGGCAAAAGCATTGAGCTTCCAGCTGGGGACGTGTTAATAGGCCGGGTGCTCGATGCGCTGGGTCGGCCGATTGACGGTCTGCCGCCGCTGGACGACCCGACAATTTTGCGCCGGGATATCTTCAAAGTGCCGACACGTGGCAATTCATTTCAGGCTGCCAAACCGGAGATTTTGGAGACCGGCATTAAAGTCATCGACTTTTTTGCACCGTTTGTGAAGGGACGCAAAATTGGCATCATCGGTGGTGCCGGTGTCGGTAAAACTGTGCTAACCATGGAGCTGATTTATAACATCGCCAAAAGTGGCTCGGGTTTAAGTTTTTTTGCCGGTATCGGTGAACGCATCCGTGAGGGCCATGAATTGTACGAAACGCTCAAAGAGCGCGATTTGCTGAAAAACACCTGCATGTTTTTCGGGCAAATGGACCAAAATCCAGTGCAGCGAGCCCTGGTAGCGATTGCAGCGGTTTCCTCGGCTGAGTATTTCCGTGATGAGCAGGGTAAGGACATTCTGTTCTTTGCCGATAACATGTATCGCTACGTGCAGGCGCGCAACGAAGTCTCGACGATTCTCGATCAAATCCCGGCGGAGGGTGGTTACGAGCCGACCATTTTCTCCGACGTAAAAATACTACAGGACCGCTTAAGCTCCAGCGATAAAGGCTCGATTACTGCCGTGCAAACTATTTATGTACCGGCTGACGACCTGTCCGACCCAGCTGTGCAAATGATTCAGCACGAGCTGGATAGCATTATTGTGCTGTCGCGGTCGGTGGCGGAGCAAGGCATCCGCCCGGCGGTTGACCTAATTCGAACTACCTCTAGCTTGCTCAGCCCGGATATTGTCGGTGACCGTCACTACGTACTGAGCGTACAGGTCCAAGCACTGCTACAAAAGTACGAATCACTGCGCGGCATTATTGCTATCATCGGTGAAAATGAGCTGTCGCCAGCTGACCGGGCCGATTACGCCAAAGCTAAAAAACTCATCAAATACTTCTCGCAGAATCTACACGTAGTAGAAGACCAAACGGCCATTAAAGGTGAGACCTTTACCCGAGAGGAAACGCTAAAAGGGGTGGAGGAGATTATAGTATGACCTTCAATGGCCAAAAACAATGAATAAAGTAGAAGTATTGCTGAATCCTCAACATGTTAAGTATTCCTCAATTTTCACGAGTCGAAAAACAAAAAACAAAAAACAAAAAACCACCAACTTCATTCCTTCTTCCTCATTCTTCATTCTACTTAATGCAGTTATTGAGCCCCATTCATTCAGTCGGAGGCATCAATGACCCGGCGCCAGGACGCGAGTACCGGACAGATCATCGAGGATGGTCGGTCGGTGGAGATTGTAAAGGAGATCAATGGCCGGCCGGTGATGCATATTAAGGTGTATTCGCCCTTCCAAATATTCTTTGACGACAATGGTTTCAGTATTTCGGCGGCTAACACGACCGGGCCGTTCGATATTTTGCCGCATCACCATAACTTCATTACGCTTTTGGACGCTTGCGAACTGTCAATTCAAACACTGCAGGGTGAACAGCGTATCCGTATTTCTGGGGGCTTGATGCACGTCAAAGCCGACAACGTGGTCGTATTCTTAGACGTTTAGATAACAGTATTTGAGTAACGACTAAAAGTCAGTTGATATAGCTTCGGACATGTTAGAATGCCTGGTAGATTAATGAGTTAAAGTTATGGCAGTAATTTACATCAGAGATTTATTGGTAAGCGCTAAGCACGGCGTGCACCCTCACGAGAAAGAACATGCCCAAAATTTTCGTTTGGATGTGGCCGTTACTTACGACACCGACAAGGCCGGGAGCACTGATAACCTAGAGGATACGCTGGATTGGTCGGCGCTCCGCCACGACATTATCACCACGGTTCAAGAAAACACCTTTAATCTGATGGAGCGTTTGGCACAAGAGGTGGTTGATAAGATCTTGGCGTATGACGGAGCTGAAAAGGTATCGGTCTCCATTGAAAAGCCGGATGCTTTTAGTAGTGGTGTGCCGGGGATTACACTCGAAGCTGAACGATAACTAGTCCAAGGCCATGTAGTCGAAGCCGAAGGTGCTGCTGGCGGGTGGCGCAGCGGTGGTGCAGACGCTGAAGTTGGTAGTGGAGCGGTTGACGTAAAAGCCCAAATTGCCAGCGGCTGAGCCGATTGGGGTCACGATGACGTGTGGCGTGGCATTGAATTTAGCAACGAAATTAACGGTTACCAAGCAACCGGCCGCCGGACTGCCACCAGTGTTTATAGTAATCGAGCCGGCTGTATCAGAGCCACTGACGGATGCCGTGCCGCCACTGCCCAGGGCGCCGCCATTACTGCGGCCAGGCGTAGCGCCACCGGCGCTAATGTGGTGAGTCAGCACCAAGTCGCCATTGAGTTGTAAGCTGTTGGCGGTAAGCTGCGGGGCTGACACGGCGCCATTGAAGGTGCCGCCGCCATTCACATTCAAGCTTTTTTGAACTGTCAGTTGGCCTTGCAGGGCGGTGTCGCCGGCGACCGATAAGTTTTTATTAACTTGTACTTGGTCGAACGCGCTACTGCCGGATACGGTAATGCCGGTGAGTGACAAGTTGCTGCCAATTTGCAATTTGCCGGCAACCTCCAGGTTACTTCGAATTAGCACCTGTCCGCCGAACACGGCATTACTTTGCACGTTAAGTGTTTGTTTGGCATCGCCAACGGTTACATCACTGTTCGCTAACTGATTAAGAGCGCTTTGCGATAAGCTCTGGCTGGAAATGTCGGTGTTGGCCGACTTATCCCTGCTGTGCAGATACAGGGCAACTGCCGCCACTAAAACCAGTAAAATGATCAGTATCAAGCCTAGCAGATAGAGATTGAGCCGGCTCAATAATCGTCGGAGCGGACCGTGTCCTTTTGAGCTAGGATCTGGTGCAGAATTACCGGCATTGTTAGACGGGGTAGTTGTTCCGCCGCTGGCGCTGTCCTGGCTAGGCTCGACCACATTGCTAGAGCCTTCGAGAGATTCCAGGCTATCGTCTTGGTTTTGATTTTCGGCTGACTGATCCATAGAGCACGTTTAACTTACCTTAATCATACCATTAGCGGTATGGTAAGCGTAAACGGTTTGCCTTTTTGCTATTTTTCTAGCACACTAGAAGGTAACATGTTGGCTTGGAAAAAGCTTATCGCACCGCTGATAGGAGGCGTCATTGTAGCTGCAGCTTTGCCTGTAATGGTGGGAGCTACCGGTCAGTCGGCCTCTTCTAATTATTCAGTGGATCAGGTTAACTTTGGTGGTGGCACGCAGCTGCACGCTTGCTCGAGCAGTTACTGTAGTGATCAGACCGCCGGTGATTTAACGGTTGGCAATACTAAAAGCAGCAGTTACCAGGCCAATACCGGTAGCCAAACGGCTCGCAATGAATACTTGCAATTAATCGTCAATGCTACGAATATCGACACCGGTGGTTTGAGCACGAGTACTCCCACTACTGCCACTGCTACGTTTTCGGTAAAATCGTACTTGGCAGGCGGCTATGTGGTGGTGAACGCCTCGCCTCCGCCCCAGAATGGGGGAGGGCATACCATGGCAACTTCTACCACCGCTGTCGCTTCTACCGCTGGTACCGAGCAGTTCGGCATAAATGTAGTGGCCAACACCACTGCCTGCGGTGCTCCGGCGAATTACGGCGCGAATCCGGTGCAAGTGCCTAGCGGCAGCTTTAGCTTTGGACAAGCGGCCAATGGATATAACACCTGCGGTCAGTACAAGTACGCCTATACTGCCGCTAATGGCAATATTATCGCCAGCAGCCTGAGCAGCTCCGGTGAAACTGACTACACCATCAGTTATATTTTTAATATCAGCCCTACTACGCCTGCCGGTACCTACACCATGAATCACGTGTTGGTTGCCACCTCAACGTTTTAGGCTGTGGATAACTTATTAAAAAATTCTTGCACATGTAAGCATAAGCATGGTAGTATGCCATCGTAGTATCAGATACAAAAATAAAAGGTCTGTATTTCATGAAAAATCTAAAAAATTCTTTACAAACGGCCATCTATGCTCTATCAGCAGCTGTAGTTTTGGTGGCAGCCTTATTGCCCGTATTAGCCAATACTGCTTCTGCTGTAGCCCAAGTAACTAGCCGCAGTATCACTATGAGCACCTCGGCGCCGAGTGCTACTAATGTCACTTATACGACTACGTTCACGCCTGCCAGTACCACTACTAATCCGGATTACATTGTCGATTTTTGCTCCAATGATCCGTTGGTGGGGGATAGCTGTACGGCAACTGCCGGCACCGATGTACCAAATATGAGCTCGGCAGCCGTCAGTGGTTTTACGGTAACTACTATTGGTTCAAACCGGGGTATCAAACTAACCGGTACCAACACGTATACCTCGGGCACCCCTAAAACTTTAACAATTACCGGCGTAACCAACCCAAGTAATACCGGTACGTTTTATGCCCGTATTCTGGTTTACGCCAACGGTGGTGCCGGTGCCAACACTTCGGCCTCGCCCGGTGCGTATGTGGATTATGGTGGCGTGGCTCTGAGCACAGCCAGCAATATTAGCATTACTGCCAAAGTCTTTGAAACCCTCAGCTTCTGTGTCTTCCAGACCTCTTGTGGCACGGCTCCTAGCTTAACACTGGGTGACCCAACCACCGGTGCCTTGAGTACCTCCACAGCGTATATAAATTCTAATGCCAAATATACATTAGCTACCAATGCTGGCAGCGGAGTAACCGTTTTCATGCGGGGTACTACTCTTTGTCGCCCCGGTAACGCCGGGAGTTGTACCACCGGTACCGCCAATGCCTATACTATTACGTCGCAAAAACCTTCGGCTGCCACTTTCTCGACACCAGGCAGCGAGCAATTTGGCATGTGTGCCGACGTGACCGGCAATACCAGCAGCTTGGCGGCAACGGCTCCGTACATTGACACTGCCAATGGTTGCCACAGCCTAACCACCGGCACCTACAGCGGCACCTCGCTCTTTGGCTTTGATGATGACACTACCAGCGGCGGCACCAACTTTTCCGGCGGCAGCCAGGTGCTGTCAGCCCCTGGTGCCGTGACTTCTTACACCGGCGGTTTCACCTTTGCCGCTAACATCGCCAACACGACTGAAGCCGGTATTTACCAGACCTCACTCAACATGGTAGCAACCTCTACTTTCTAGAGAGTGAGAAAAGGCAGTGCGGATACCGAAGTCTTGGCGCGCCACTGTCGGACGCATCGCTACCTCTGCTCCCTTTATCGGAGTAAGTATGCTTGTGGTGGTTGCCGGCCTGCTGCTAATGCGTACTTCCGGTGACCAGCTATTGCCCCAGCGCTCCATCCAGATAGTCAATTCGGCGGCCAGCGCTGTTACGAATTACAAAATTAGTTTTAACTTGGCCACTGCCGGTACGCTTGGTTCTATTAAAGCTGAATTTTGCACCAATGATCCGCTGGTCGACGATCCCTGTACGGTCCCGGCAGGACTTGATCTTTCCGGTGCTACCGTAACAGCCCAAACTGGTGAAACTGGCTTTAGCATTGGTAGTGGCACCGATGCTAATACTTTAATTTTGTCACGCACTCCGGCAGCCGCCAATGCCCAACCTGTCAGCTACACGCTTGGTAATATCACTAACCCGTCGATCTTTGGGTCATATTATGTGCGGCTGCAGACCTTTGCCTCTAGCGATGCCAGTGGCACGCGGACCGATCATGGTGGCTTGGCATTTGCCATTAATGACAATGTGTCCATTACTAGCAAAGTGCCGCCTTATTTGCTGTTCTGCAGCGGTATTACTATCACTAGCTTTGACTGCGATAGTGCCGCTGGCAGCTACATAAACTTCGGCAATTTTTCTGCGGCCACGACCAGTACGGCTCAAACCCAGCTACTGGTCGCTACCAATGCCGGCAACGGCTACGACATCAGCTACCAGGGAACGACACTAACCTCTGGTAACAATATTATTCCGGCACTAACAACCGCCGATGTGTCCCGGCCCGGCGTCAGCCAATTTGGTATCAATCTGGCCGGCAATCAAGATCCGGCAGTCGGCCAGGAGCCGGCAGGTCCTGGAAGCGGCGGGGCCATAAACGGCTATGATCAAACCAATCGCTACAAATTTGTGCCAAACGATACTTTAGCCCGTAGCAGTTCCACCAGCGATTACAAAAAATACACCGTCAGCTACATCGCCAATGTGGCACGCGATCAAGCGGCTGGCGTCTATGTCAGTACGCTCACCTACGTAGCAGCGGCTAACTTCTAGCCAGCCGCTTGGAAAGACCCTTATGGTTTGTTACTATTAAACTGATTTAATAGCCACTAAGCGAAGGAAGCGATAAGTATGGGAAAACGACTAAGATTCGCGCCAATTTCATCATTGGCAGCGGCTGTCATCTATTGATAACCACAATCGTAACACCGGGTGTGCAGGCGGCCACGAACAGTTCTACTGGCGGCGGCAACGGCTATAAGATTTCACCGGTTCGGACCGATTTAACGCTGAGCGCCGGCAAAAGTCAGACTGTGCCAGTCTACGTGCAGAATGTATCCAATGCCACTGAGAAGCTGCAAGTGATTATTAATGATTTTGAAGCTAACAGTGATGAGACCGGTAACCCGTCGCTGCTCCTAAATGGCAATAACGCGCCAGTGCACGGCTTAAAGCGGTTCATTACCGTACCGAGCGAAACATTCACGCTGCAGCCTAACGAACAAAAGGCGGTCAATGTAGTTATTGCAATTCCAGCTACTGCCACACCTGGTGGTTACTATGGTGCCGTCCGGGTAGCTCCGGCCAGTGTCAATGGCACCGGCAACGTTACGTTAGCGGCCAGCGTCGCCTCGCTGGTGTTAGTTAAAGTCCCCGGCAATACCAAAGAGCAAGTCGCAATCGCCGGCATTAGTGTGCAAAGCGGTGGCAAGCAGCGCAGCCTGTTCACTTCCGGTAAAAACTTGAGTGCTGTGGTGCGTTTCCAGAACAACGGTGATGTCCAGGAAGAACCATTTGGCAAAATAACACTCAAAAAAGGTAGCAAGCAGCTCGCTAGTTACGAAGTTAATAACACCGATCCGCGCGGCAATGTACTGCCGGGCAGCATTCGCAAGTTCAGCGTACCGCTTACGCACGTCGGCTCGTTCGGCAAATATACCGTACAGGGAAGCTTCGGCTACGGCAGTAGCGGCCAGCTGCTGACGGCGTCTACCAGCTTCTACGTCATACCGGTTGTAGCCATTGTGGTGCTGATCATTATCGTGGCGCTTATCCTGTTTGCTATTTTTGAACTACCGCGTCTCATCAAGCGCTACAACCGTCGGGTGCTGCGTAAAGCCGGCCGGCGTTAGGAACTAGCAGGTGAGCAAGCCTCTTCGATATCTTGGGCTGCTCGTTATAGGGGTACTGCTGCTAAGCTGCAGCCTTTCAGCTTTTGCCGCTGGTTCGTCGCAAACGCAGCAATCAGACACCATTGATTTAGAGGGCACAAACAACGCGCCGGCCCAAACCCAAGCGGCTACTATCGCCACGCCCACTAATGGCCAAAACATCTCCTCCACCCCGACCACTGTCGCCGGTCTCTGTAAAACCGGCTTGTTGATTAAAATATTCAGCAATAACATCTTTATTGGTTCGGCGCAGTGCGTAAACGGCAGCTACTCTTTGCAGGTCAGTTTGTTCAGCGGCCGCAACGATATCGTAGCGCGCGTCTATGATGCCTTGGACCAGGCTGGACCGGATTCTAATCTGGTGAGCGTTACTTTCAATGACGCTCAATTTGCCCAGTTCGGCAGCCGTGTCAGCCTTACCAGCAGCTATGCCAAACGCGGGGCCAATCCGGGTACGGAACTGGATTGGCCAATAGTTCTTAGCGGCGGTACCGGGCCGTATGCACTGAGCGTTGACTGGGGTGATGGCACGTCGCCGAGCCTGCAAAGCGAATCGTTCACGGGCACTATCACCGTCAAACATATCTATACTAGCGCCGGTATCTTTAATGTCGTCGTTAAAGCGACAGATGCCAACGGCACGACGGCATTTTTACAGCTGGTGGGTGTGGCCAACGGCAAGGTTACGCAGGCCAACAGCGGCTCGGGCAACACCACCGACAGCAGTGGCGGTGGTACGAATAAGCCGACGCCGATATGGCCACTATTGGCGCTCATCCCGCTGATTGTGCTGGCCTTTTGGCTGGGACGGCGGCACGAACTCTATTCCATCCGCAAACACCTCGACCAAAGTCGGAACGATATTAAATATTAGTTAGGGCTGTAAATTTAAACAAGAGTTTAGGTAATAGCTATGTGTCGAGGTGGTTGCACCATGCTGTAGATGACGAGCCCATTTTCTTTGAAGACCGCGCCCAGCCACCCGACTGTGTTGACTCACTATACTATATGTGAAATAGTATTCAAATTATGACCGATCACGAAAACGCAACTGTACAAATTGAACAGATTATAGCTAGTACGGTAGAGCGGTTAAAAGGCTTGGTGCTGCCTCAGATGGCTGAGCTTAGCCAAGAACCGTTTCAGCCCACTACACTTGTCGGCGTCGGCGGCCGAAACATGAATGATTTTGTTTTTGAAACTGAGCGAATACCCGCAGTCCGCAGCAGTCTTGGAAGACGGTGTGGCTATACCTTGGACAATGCAATAATTATGTCACCGGAGGGAATATTTACGTGTCAGGAAGAGTTTTTGCATAGAGCAATTGAGGGAAGATGGGGCCCCATTCTCTCTTTACCCTACTGGCCGAACAGAAGACCGCTCACTGATTCTGAATGGCTAAATCATGCCAGCAAGGTAGGACAACTTTTAGACTGGTGGCGAACAGATGTTAAAAGAGTAAGAACCTAGGTGTCATCTGGGCAATAACTAAGCCCTGTGATTCTTTTTAACTGGATCCCCGATTAGCTTCACGCCGTGCTGACTATAACTGTAAAGAAACGTCAGCTCGGGTTCGGCATATATTCTCGCTGGTCGTTCGCCTATCAGGTCAGGGATGACAACAGCATTGAGCTGAGAGTAGATATTTGCTAAAATTAGGAGAATATGACTAAAAAAGTGTATGTGGGCATGTCCGGTGGTGTCGATTCATCAGTGACGGCGGCGCTGCTGAAGCAGCAGGGTTATGATGTGACTGGTGTTTATATGAAAAACTGGAGCCAAGATCTGCCTGGTATGGTCTGCCCCTGGAAAGAAGACTATCAGGATGCCAAGCGGGTGGCCGTGCAGCTAGATATTCCGTTTAAAATGTACAATTTTGAGACCGAATACCGCCAGAAGGTCGTCGATTACATGGTGGCCGAATATCAGGCTGGTCGCACGCCGAATCCCGATGTTATGTGTAATCAAGAGGTAAAATTCAAGCTCTTTTTAGAAACGGCGTTAGCGGATGGGGCCGACATGATTGCTACCGGGCATTATGCTAGAGTCACGAGTCACGAGTCACGAGTCACGAAAAATTCTGAGCAGGAAAATCGGGCCTCTCTTTTTACTGGGGTGGATGCTAATAAAGATCAATCGTATTTTTTGTATCGAGTGACGGAGGATGCGCTGGCCCACAGCCTAATGCCTATCGGCGACTACGAAAAACCGCGGGTGCGTCATTTGGCTGCCAAGCTGGGACTAGCAACTGCGGCTAAAAAGGACAGTCAAGGCATTTGCTTCGTGGGGAAAGTTGGTATCAAGGACTTTTTGCTGCACGAGCTGGGCCCACAGCCGCACGGGGCGATTATTGATCAAAATGGTCGAGTAATTGGCGAACACGACGGCGCTCTGTTCTACACCATCGGTCAGCGTCACGGCCTAGACGTCGGCGGCGGATTGCCTTATTACGTAGTTGGTAAGGATATGGCCAAAAACGAGGTGTATGTAACCACCCAGCTTGATGACGAGCGCTTATGGCACAAAACTATCAAGCTGACTGATTTACATTGGATAAATGGTGAACCAGATGGAACGGGGAATAAAGAACGGGGAATAAAGAATGAGGGAAAGCGAGCGTCTTTACAAATCCGGACCCGCTATCGTTCACCTCTGGTAGGTTGTACTATTGACATCAGTGGTAATACAGCGGTTGTCAAGCTGGCCGAAGAAATCCGCGCTGTCACCCCCGGCCAGTCCGCTGTCCTTTACGCCGATGATCGCTGCCTTGGCGGCGGGATTGTTATTTAGAAGCGATCTTAACGCGGTGCTTAGGAACGTCTGGGAGGATAATAATTTTCTGAAATTCTGGTGCTACTACCTTTACTTCGGCATTAGTCTTAATTTGTATCACTCGCACAGTTATGTCACCGGTCACCTTATTTACATCAACAATGACGTCAGACGATTTGTTATGCGGGATACCGGTTTCCAGTCCGTCTTTCCCATGGCCGCCCGAGCTTCCATTAGTTATTTCGTAAGAGCTACCATATTGTTTGATTGGCGGCATATTAAAATCCCGACCATCCAAAACGATAGTTGCACATCTGCTTTGAGCCACGGCATTGCCGATGGCGTTATCATGGACCGCAAAGAAGAAAGGATGAGTTTTGCAGGCTTCGTCGACGGCATTAAGAGCGGCTTGAGCAGTATCTATATGCGGGTCAATTAGATATGGCGCGCCGCCCATGGGTGATCGCCACGGATCATTGTAGCCAAGGATCGTCTTGCCGGTAGGTAAAGTCTGAAGGTGATCGTTAGCTACTTGCATTTTAGCTCGGCGGGCTAATGTTGCCGTATCGTCTGAGTCGTGCCGGCCCTTGACAAAGAAGACCGGTATCGAACCGATGTGGCTTCTTAAGGTGTTGATAGTAAACGTTTCATCGATACTGCCCGATGTTGAGGTGTCGCCGGAGATTATAATTTGGTCTACCCCTAGTTTCCGAGCAGCGTCTCCGTAAGTAGCTTCATTGATAAAGGTGCCCTCAATGTCATCAAGTACCATATAGCGAGTAATATTCGGGTCTTTGATCTGCTCGTTATCTCCAAAACCTGCTTTCAGGGCTGGCTCGAGGTTGCCGCCAGCTTTTTTCTGAAAACTTTTCACCGTTCTAACGGTAGTAATAATGAGAGGAGCAGCGGCGTCGATCTCATTCTTGAACGGCCCTTCGAGGTCAGTACCTGCTAAAGGTGTGTCAACAAAAGCAGAGTCGGGCCGCAGGTGATGATAGCTATTTGGAGAAGCATAGAAACTTATAGCGTTACCTGAGGCTGCTAACGAACTTGCTAGCATGACTGCTTGAAGCTTGTGGTATGTAGGTATTCTCCCCGCATAAGCTTGTATTTGCTGGCGACTATTCTCGTCAAGCCGATTCCATTTGCGCCGCCAACGATTTATAAGCAATAGAGAACCTATGCCAATCCCTAGTCCAACACCTGCCCCACCGCCGCTATATATGAAGTCTTGTTTTTCTAATTGCCACTCGATACCGCGTTGGATTTTGGGATCAGAGAAATACTCAAACGCCTTAGTGACATTGTCGATTGAAACCTGGCCTTTATTATTAATCAAAAGCGAGCTAGTGAGTTTTACGTCTGCCCGAGCACCTAAACGTTTACCCAGCACATTTGGTAGCATGGTTGGTTGGGTAAAGGTATGATCCATGACCTGTTCTTGCATGACATCGCTGCCAACGACTGGTGCATGCAGTTGAGCGCTAAAACCAGGCGCATCTATGTGCACACCTGGCGCTTGTTCGAACCCCGCGACTGCACCACCCATACTTAACCCGGCAATTAGTAAAGTTCGGGCAGCGAACTTAGCTAGTCGATGTCTAGAAGGAGACTCGGCTGTTGAAGACGCAGGTTGGAAATCTGTGTCTGCAGAGAGCTCTCGGACGATTTGTCCATTATCCAAAACGGCAGCGTCTGGGCTGTCTATATCTAGCGCCTGTTCGGCGTTATCGATGGCCATGATTAGTTTTAATTATAACATTTAATGAAATTGTCAAAGCTACTATTTTAATCAATATTTCTCTCCATGAAAAAAGCCGCAGGTAGAGGTGAAAGGAGAGAAATGGTCTCGCCCGAAGATCACACCTCGAACAACAACTTTTCTCATCCGCTCGTATGCGGCTTGCCTCCGGCCCAGATAGAGTCTGAGTTGCGTGTTCCCGGAGGACTTTTCGTCAGGTGCATTAGGAGCGAAAGCTGTGGATGAACCTCACGCCTCCTTCAAATAGCTGCCCCAAGAGGTGCTCGATGGACTTAGTGACCATCACAGCATCATCCGGGTCATTAACGATAAGGTAAATGATGAACGCGATCAGTAGCCAAAGTGCGATTTTCCTAGTGGTCATAATTACCCCTAGCAGGTGTAGAGTTGGCCGTGCGTCTGAGAGATGAGTCGAGTTATCTGCGTTAGCCCGCAGAATATCGGTTACATCTAGTTCCGTTTCCTTCCTTTCGAAAATCTTGGCACGAATTCATGCCTGCTCGTCACCCTGACGAATGCTTATATTTTATAACGTATATATGCTTTGTCAATCTTATTTACCTCTGTTATACTAGGTCAGATGAATGCACAAGAAATTCGCCGGGCTTATTTGAAATTTTTTGAAGACCGTGGGCACAAAATCATCCCCCGGGCGTTACTGGTGCCGCAGAATGACCCTACCACACTATTTACGGGCAGCGGCATGCAGCCGATGATTCCATATTTGCTTGGCGCTGAACATCCGGAAGGGAAGCGGCTGGTGGACAGTCAAACCTGCCTGCGCGCTCAGGATATCGACGAAGTTGGTGACAACCGCCACACCACCTTTTTCGAAATGCTCGGCAACTGGAGCCTGGGCGATTATTTTAAGGCTGAGCAAATACCCTGGATGTTTGAATTTTTGACAGAAGTGGTTGGGCTTGACCCGAGCAAGTTATATATCACCTGTTTTATCGGTGCGCCCAAGTATAAAATTCCAAAAGATACCGAAGCCGCCGAGATTTGGCAGAAATTATTTCAAGCCAAGGGCATTGAGGCCGAAGTTGCCGACATCGGCTCAGAAGCGGATGGTTATCAACGGGGTATTAAGCCTGGCGAGCGAATCTTTTACTATGATGGTGCTAAAAACTGGTGGAGCCGTAATGGCGCCCCGGAAACGACACCGGTAGGGGATCCTTGCGGTCCGGATAGTGAAATGTTCTATGACTTCGGAACGCCGCACAATCCGGAGTATGGTGAGCACTGCCATCCAAACTGCGACTGCGGCCGCTTCATGGAAATCGGCAATAATGTTTTCATGGCTTATCGCAAGGAGGCCGAAGGCAAGTTTGTATTGCTGGAGCAGCCCAATATCGATCATGGCTCGGGCCTGGAGCGCATTGCCGCGGCTGCCAATGATAACCCGGATGTGTTCAAAATCAGTATTGTCTGGCCGATTATCGCTAAACTTGAGGAGATTTCTGGCAAGCGTTACGACAGCCACACAGCCAGTATGCGGGTGATTGCCGATCACTTGCGGGCGGCGACCTTTTTGGCAGTGGACGGCGTGGTGCCGAGCAATAAAGAGCAGGGGTACGTCATGCGGCGGCTAGTGCGGCGGGCGATTCGCTTTGCCTTCGAACTGGGCGTGGAGCAGAACTTTTTGGAGCAAATTGTGCCAGTCATTGCCGATTTGTACCATGATGATTTTCCAGAAGTCGCCCAGAACCGTGGCAAAGTCATTGAAGTCTTGGTAAAAGAAGAAAAAGCCTTCCGCCAAACCTTACGCAAGGGCTTGCAACAATTCGATAAATTATTTGCCCCTCGTTATCCTGAACTTGTTTCAGGATCCTCCCCTGAAAACATGCCTGCCACGGTCGAGCAGGGGATGCCGAAACAAGTTCGGCATGACGGTGATGCAATGACGCACGGAGAAAGCTTATTTACCCTGTATGATACCTATGGTTTTCCGGTTGAATTATCGGTTGAGGAAGCGTTTAAACGGGGCATTGAACTTGATAATAATTGGCAACAGCAATTTGATGCCAAAATGGCCGAACAGCGCGCACGAAGTCAGACCGCGGCGAAAGGCGTTTTTAAAGGTGGCTTGGGCGGTCAGACCATGCAGCATAAGAAGTATCACACGGCGACGCATTTGATGTACGAGGCGTTGCGGCAGGTGCTGGGCGATCATGTGGTTCAGCACGGCAGTAATATTACCGAGGAACGTTTGCGTTTCGACTTTTCGCATCCAGACAAAATGACACCGGAACAGATCAAGCAGGTCGAAGACATCGTAAATGAACAGATCGGGAAAGATCTGAAGGTTAGCTACGCCGAGTATCCGACCAAAGTGGCACGCGAGGAAATGGGCGCACTGGGCGCCTTTGGTGACCGCTATGGTGAAACCGTCAAAGTCTACAAAATGATCGCTGATGGCGAAGACAAGCCATTCAGCTTCGAAATCTGCGGCGGCCCGCATGTCGACCACACCGCGCAATTAGCAGAAGGCGGCAAACACTTCAAAATCCTCAAAGAAGAATCCTCCTCAGCTGGCATTCGCCGCATCAAAGCCGTATTGGTTTAAGTTCGGCATTTCATTCATATCTACAGAAAGAGTCTTCTGGGCTCTTGAGGACATTCGCCATAGTAAAGCGGTTTGGGCGTAAAAGCTATGTAGTGGTTTATAACGGGCAGCGCCATACTCTCGAGCGTTCTGGTGTTCTATGCCTCGGTGTCATTACGTAAGTCCTCGAAAAATCTAGAAGTAGAGATCCATCCATAAGATTAGAGAGTCGCTTCGCTTGTGACGAATATCACAGAATAATTTGCCTTACAGACGCATAGGTATATACTATTAGTAACAATAATTAACACCAACAAGTGAAGCTATATGTCAGGAGAACTAAAACAAAGATTTGATTCGGAAGGCTTTAGTCCGGTTACCGGAGCCGTAGAGCCTAGTAAATTAAACGGTTTTGGTTATGGTTTTAGAAGCTATCCCGCTGAGCGAATACCTGAGACTCTTCCCGCTGAAGGTAATTCCAATTCAACTACCCCGGCAGCAAATTTTTATCCTGGAACTACCGTTCTCATGACGGCAGAAGCGGCCATTGCTTTAGCGTATTTTGATGATCTCAGAAGCCAGAGGACTGAGGACCTTGCGGCGGCTTAGTCCTATACACCGCAGGGCATGCTAAAATAAAAAGCATATGCTTGATAAGTTTAAAGATCTGAGCCGTAACGTTACGGCTAAGGCTGGGCCGGCGCTGGAAAAAGCTCGTGAAAAAGCCGGTCAGGCAGCCGTTTCCGCCAAAAGCAAAAAAGGTAAAAAGGGTGACTTGAGCGAATATGTGGTGGCGCTGGATATCGGTACCGAGAACGTCAAGGCGCTGATCGGCAAGCTCAACAAGAACGATACGAGCATTGAAATCATTGGTGTAGGCCGGGCGCATCAGAGCTTGAGCGATATGCAGGCTGGCGCCATTGCTGACATTGCCGCCGTGGTAGAAAACTGTGATAAAGCCCTGAATGATGCCGAGAAACAAGCTGGCGTCAGCGTGCGCACAGCGGTGATTGGTATCGCCGGCGAGCTGGTAAAAGGTACCACGACCACGGTGCGGGTGGCCCGTAAAGTACCCAGCACGCCGATGGATATTGCTGAGGTGGAGAAGATTATCCGCTTGGTGCAGGAGCGCGCCGAAGCCAAAGCCAAGCAGCAGCTGGCTATTGAGCTGGGCGGCAAAGACGTGGAAGTGCGGCTGGTGAACAGCGCATTGGTAAGTATTGATATCGACGGCTACCCGGTGACCAATCCGATTGGTTTCCAGGGCAAAGATGTGGTGGTGCAGCTGTATACGGCTTTTGCGCCGATGATTCACATTGGAGCGCTGGAACGGACAGCTCAGGAGCTGGATTTGGACCTCTTGGCGGTGGCGGCCGAGCCGTTTGCGGTTGCTCGATCAGTGATCGGTGACAACCCGAACCAAAATCTCAGCGTCATCCTAATGGATGTGGGGGGCGGCACCACGGATATCGCCGTGGTCAACGAGGGCGGCGTGCAGGGCACTAAGATGTTCGGCATCGGTGGCCGGGCATATACCCGCAGCATTGAACGCGATCTAAACGTGGATTTTGACGAAGCCGAGCGCTTTAAGCTGGGACTGGACAGCAATTTGATCCCCAAGACGAAAGCACCGGCTATCGAGGGTGCGCTAGAAAAAACTCTGGATGTCTGGCTCAGCGGCGTGGAGCTGGCGCTGGGTGAATTTACAAAACTTGATCATTTGCCGCACCAGATTTTCCTCTGTGGTGGCGGCTCCAGCCTGGGTATGCTGATGGAAGAATTGCAGCAATCGGTCTGGTACAAGAGCCTGCCGTTTACCCGCAAGCCGGTGGTTAACTACGTGGACCCGGAGCAAGTAGCGGGCATCACCGATAATACCGGCAAAGTGACCGATCATACCTACATCACGGCCATGGGTCTCTTGAGGGTCGGCTTAGACACTTTGCAGTTTGCCGGCAAAGAAACTGGCTCAATCCGCGAAAAAATTGATAGAATGCTAAGAGTATAGCGATGAGCAACGAACAAAAAACAATGAATAATCAACAAACTATGCCCAATGCTGAACATGTTAAGTATCTTTTAATTTCCAACCAACCGACAACTCACAACTTCATTCTTCATTCTTCATTCTTCATTCCTTGTCGTTCATTGCTGCCTAACGGGACTGGAATGTAACATGGCAGATACAGGTAAAGACACTATTTATATCGATATCGATGATGAAATAACATCGGTGATTGAGAAAGTGCGCGGCTCCAGCGAAAAAATCGTGGCCCTGGTGCTGCCAAAACGCGCAGCAGTATTTCAGAGCATCGTGAACATGAAACTGCTGAAGCGCACGGCCGATGACGCCAAAAAGCACATTGTGCTGATTACTTCCGAAACTGGGTTATTGCCAATGGCCGGTGCAGTCGGTTTGCACGTGGCCAAAACCTTACAGAGCAAGCCGGAAATTCCGCCGCTACCGGGTGCTGGTGCCGAAGATGAGCTGCCGGACACTATTATGGAAGATGAAGAGCCGGCCGACGCAGAATTCACCGCTGAAAATGCCGGTGATCGGCCAGTCGGAGAATTGGCCGGTGCTGCTGGTGCCAGCGCACTTGCCGGAACTGCCGGCGATGAAGCTATCGAAACGCTGCAGCTCGACGATGAAGATGGCGAAAATCCGGCTGCTGCAACCACAGCCGCTGCTGAAGCCAAGCCGGCAAAGAAAAACAAGAAACTCGCCGTGCCGAATTTCAATAAATTCCGTTTGCGATTGGTTTTAGGCATTCTGGCGTTGCTGCTACTGATCATCGGCTGGATTTTGGCCAGTAGCGTGCTGCCCAAAGCAACTATTACCCTAACGACTGATACCAGCGACATTAACAGCAACCTGAACCTTAACCTGGACACCGCTGCAAAGTCCGTCGATCCGTCGACCAGTACACTGCCGGCGCAAACGCAGCAAACCCAGAAAAATCAATCCCAGCAGGTGGCGACGACTGGTCAAAAGAATAATGGCAGCACCGCCAGCGGTAACGTCACGATGTCGGCCGGTGCCTGCAGCGGCGATGTGCCAAACGATGTGCCAGCCGGCACCGGTGTTAGCTCGAGTGGTGTCACGTTTATCACTCAAGAAAATGCTTCGTTCTCGCCGGTGATTTCTAACAAACACTGCACCTATCAGGCCAATAACATTTCGATAAACGCCCAAAATGCCGGTGCTAAATACAATATAAGCGGCAACTTTACGGTGGCCGGACGTTCTGATGTCAGTGCCAGTGGCTCAACGAGCGGCGGTACGGACAATATTATCCAAACAGTCGCTCAGGCGGATATTGATAGCGCCGCCTCTAAAATTGCTACCCAGGACGCTGGCTCTGTCAAGCAGCAGTTGCAGCAACAGCTAAAGCAAGCCGGGCTATACCCCATTACGACCACTTTTTCAGCCGGTACACCCAACACTACCACCAGCGCAAAAGTCGGTGATCAGGCCAATACGCTCACCGTTTCCCAGACTATTACTTACACTATGTTTGGCGTCAAACAGGCCGATCTAAAAGCGTTGGTGGATAATAACGTCAAAGATCAGATTGATAGTAGCAAGCAGGTTATTTTGAATGAAGGGCTGGATCAGGCCAACTTCCACTTGAATGGCGCTTCGGATAAAACAGCCCAGGTAGCTATGTCCACGGTAGCCACTGCTGGCCCGGATTTGAAAGCTACTGACATTAAAACCCAGGCAGCTGGCAAGAAGAGCGGTGATATCAAAAGTATGCTGCGCACCGATCCAGGCGTGACGGCGGTGGACGTACACTTTAGTCCTTTCTGGGTTAGCAAAGCTCCCAAGGCTAGTAAAATCACCGTCGTTTTCCAAAAAGCTGCCAAGTAAAGCGGCAGAATAAGTTAAGGTGAGTACGGTACAATAGACTGATGGACCAAACGAACGTACTGGCCTTGGATTTCGGTGATAAGCGGATCGGTGTGGCAATTGCCAACAGCGAGGTGCGGATTGCTTCGCCGCTGGTAACGCTGAGTAATGATGAGAATTTGTGGTCACTACTGGCCAAACTGATCGCCAATAATCGTATCGGCATGGTAGTGGTGGGCTTACCGCGGGGTTTAGATGGGCAAACCACAGCCCAAACCCAAAAAGCCGAGGCTTTCATGCGGGAACTAAAACAGCGAATTGCTGTACCGGTGGAGGCACAAGATGAGGCGGCTACCTCTGTTAAAGCCGAGGAAGAATTGAAAGCCCGCGGTAAGCCTTACGATAAATCTGCCATCGATGCCTTAGCTGCCACCTATATCCTGGAAGATTTTTTGCAAGTCCAAGGGAGCCTCTGATGCCGTACCGCTTCCATCGCTCCGCTAAACCTCGCAAGCCGTTTCGCCGAATCATTGGCCTGATTGTTATTTTGGCGGTGATTATTGGTGGGGGAATTTTATTGGCTCGTCACGCTTACACCGACGGGCTTAAGCCAGTTAATGCTAACTCTAAAAGCCAAGTAGTGGATATTTTGCCCGGCAGTTCTAGCAGTGCCATAGCCAAGCAACTGGCCAAGGCTCATCTGATTCGCAGTGCTTGGGCGTTCGAGTTGTATGTGCATAGCAAAGAGTTGGGTAGCAGTTTGCAAGCCGGCACCTATGCCTTTTCGCCCAGTGAAAGTACGCAAGCCATCATCAAGACCCTGACCCGCGGCTCGGTAACTACTAATTTGGTGACAATTCTGCCCGGCCGGCGTCTGGATCAAGTGCGGGCCGATCTGATAAACGATGGTTTCAAGCCGGCAGCCGTGGACAAGGCTTTAGATCCGGCACAATATGCCGATTTGCCAGCTTTGGCGTACAAACCGGCTGCTAATAACCTGGAAGGCTTGCTGTACCCAGACTCCTTCGAGAAGACCGCCACCACTGATCCGTCGGTTATTATCCGGGAGTCTTTGGTGGAAATGGGGCAGCATTTGACGCCGACCTTACAAGCGGCATTTGCTAGTGAGAACCTTACCACGTATCAAGGCCTGGTCCTGGCTTCAATGGTCGAAAAAGAAGTTTCCAAACCCGGCGATCGCACTCAGGCGGCGCAGGTCTTCATCAATCGCTACAAAAGCGGTACCACCCTAGGCTCAGATGTGACTGCTTTTTACGGAGCAATCATTGCTGGCAAGACGCCAAGCGTCGCCTATGATTCGGCTTATAACACGCGCCTGCATCCTGGCTTACCGCCCACACCTATCAGTTCGGTGAGTGATAGCTCACTACAAGCGGTGGCCTACCCGGCGCATACCAACTGGGTGTATTTTGTAGCTGGTGACGACGGCACTACTTATTTTTCGACCACGCAGCAAGAACACGACGATCAAGTGGCCAAATACTGTCATAAGCTGTGCTCCCAGTAATAATCTAAACTGGTGCAGTTAATGAAGAACAGGGGTGGAAAAGCTTGTCATTTACGGCCGGGCTTGTTACACTAGTGCAGTAACACTGGTGTTACTTCGGTAGTATAGGGTATAGCTCTAAACTGTCGGATTTCATTCGCTAATGCAATAAAAATTTGGTAAAACCCGCTGACGACTCCTTGAGCCGTTACCCGGAGAAACCGCTATTAGTACTACACCTCACACTATTAGCTCACGTCTTGCTCGGGCCTATCACGGCCAATCGGGCAGTCTGAGCATTACATTACAGCGTCAACTTAAGCGTAAAGCGGTGCGCCGCCGCTTGGTTCGCGCTGGTTTATTGGCTGCTAACGTCGGAATATTAGCCTTAGTAGTGGCATTTGTTGTTAGCGGTCGTTCCAACGGTCACCCATCTGGTGTGCCGGTTGTCGGCTCGCTTGATACTAAACACGACACCGCTGCACCGGCCAATCCTTTGGATCAGGTTTCTTCCACCGACATTGCTGTGACAGTTTCGCGCATGACAAATCTCACGGAGGCGACCGCTGTTACCAACCAAGCCGACTCGGCTGATATCAGCACCGTGACCGCCAGTACTTCCAATGGTGTAACCTCTAAACCCGAAGTTGTCAGTACTAACTTCAAGTCGAATAAAGATATCCAGACTTACGTAGTCCAGGCTGGCGACACCGTCACCAGCATTGCTGCCAAATTCAATGTCACCAGCGATAGCGTCAAGTGGTCGAACGACTTACGCAGTGATACAGTCTCGGCCGGTACCAAGTTAGCTATACCACCAGTCGGCTACAGTGGCATTGTCTACACTGTAAAAGTTGGGGATACGCTTGATAGCTTGGCCGCCAAATACAAGGCCGATAAGGATGAATTAACCCGAGCTAACGATGCCGAGATTAACGGCTTGCAAGTGGGTGAGCAGATTATCATTCCAAACGGTCAGCAGCCGGTGGTTGCCAGTTCGCATAGTAGTAGCGCATCGTACAGCAATAGTTTTGCCTGGGGCGGGAGCGCTGTCTACGGTAGCAATGGCTATGACTATGGCTACTGCACCTGGTGGGTGGCCCAGCGACGGATTCAAGTTGGCAGCCCCTTGCCATCAAACTTAGGTAACGCCTCCAGCTGGCCGTACATTGGCCGGGCGGCCGGTTTGGCCGAGGGCAACACGCCGCGTTTGTATGCCGCCGCCGTTACTAGTACCCGGGGCGAAGGCCATGTGGTCTTTGTGGAAGCGGTTAATGCCGATGGCAGTATTCTGATCTCGGAAATGAACCACGAGGGCTGGGCAGTGAGGGATACTCAGACCATCCCCGCCGCGACAGCCGCCCAGTATATTTACATTTATTAGATTTTATTATTTAGATATGATGGCCTATACTATAAAGTAATGAACTTTATAGATAAGGTGACGGTTGAGGTATGCGCCGGCAATGGCGGTGATGGCAAACTCAGCTTCCGCCACGAAAAATTTATTGATAAAGGCGGTCCGGACGGCGGTGACGGCGGTAATGGCGGCGATGTGATACTGATGGCCAGCCGCAACCAGAATACCTTGGCAGCTTTTCGATATCAGAAAGAAGTAAAGGCCGAGGCCGGACATCCCGGGGGCAAGAACCGCATGCATGGCCGCAGCGCCAGCAACTTGATTGTAGCTGTGCCGGTCGGTACGGTAGCCACCGATGAGAACGGCACGGTAGTAGCCGATTTGGCTCAAGACGGGCAGCAGGCGGTAGTCGCCAAAGGCGGCAAGGGTGGCTTTGGCAATGCTCACTTTATTAGCTCAGTCCGCCAAGCACCCAAATTTGCCGAAAAAGGCGAGCAAGGCGAAGTAAAATCACTGAGATTAGAGCTGAAAATGATTGCTGATGTCGGCCTGGTAGGTTTGCCTAATGCCGGCAAATCTACGCTGTTAGGACATGTCAGCAACGCCCGGCCGGAAATCGCCGACTATCCGTTCACGACTTTAAAGCCTAATCTGGGCGTGGTAGACATCGACAAAGAAACGAGTGTCTTGTTCGCTGATATCCCAGGATTAATCGAAGGCGCCGCCGAAGGCAAGGGCCTGGGACATGACTTCTTACGTCATATTGAGCGCACGGCGGTAATTGTGCACGTGATTGATGCTTACCAAGAGGACGTTGCCAAAGCCTACGCTACGATTCGGACGGAGCTACAAGCCTATCAAGCAGCGCTGGCGAAGCGCCCGGAAATCATTGCCTTGAACAAAGTCGATGGCCTGGATGAAGAAATTATCGACGATTTACTGGCGCAACTACGTGCCGCTGCCGGCAAAAAAGCCCAGCTTTTCCCCATTTCCGCCCAATCGGGTTTAGGGCTCCAAGACTTATTGTTCGCCGTAAAGCGCGGGGTTATTGCTGCACGACAGAAGCAACAAAAGGCTACTAAGGATGAAGTAGCAGTTCTGAAACTAACGGATACTTCCCAAGCCTGGACGGTTAGCAAACAAGCCGACGGCTTCCTAGTCAACGGCCAACGTATCGAGAAATTCGCTGCCCGTACCGACTTCAGTAACGAACAAGCCGTCCGCCGCTTGCGCGATATTATGAACAAGATGGGTATCATGCACGAACTCCGCCGTCAAGGGGTCCAGGTTGGCCAAGCTATTGCAATTGGCCACGCTGGTTCTTTTGTTTATTGAAAATCCTGCGCATAAAAACCAGGTAAGAAAAAGCGATGGTGATACCGGCAATAGCCATAGACCACAAGCTGGCAGTTGCCGGGTGAAAATAAAGGGGTGAGGCGGAGGCGAACATTGTATCATCAGGTAAAGGGTAGTCTATAGCTTGAGGCCAAACACCGTATGTATACCAATACCGAATGTACCTATAGCCACCTCCGAAGTAATCGATTTTAGGAAGGAGTTTAGGGGCAACGCAGGTAGTGGCCTTTGTAATGACGAGGGTAGTGTTGCAGACATTGTCATAAGTTGGAGGAGTGCCTAGATTGAGATCAGAGGTGGGATACATTAAAAATGCTGCGGCAAAGACGATTCCAAAAACGGCTGAGAGAATAAATGCCCGATGGGATAAGTATTTGCGAAAGAACATGATTTTTTAATCATATACCACGAAGCTCAAAGTAACGAAACTATTGGCATAACGGCTATTTATGACGGCATGCTTTTAAAATTCATAACTGATTACATCGCCGTTGTGTTTAATGCCGCTTCGTTGTAAGCTACCAGCATAAACGTAAAATAAAGGTAAGTCTTATGTTATTTTTTGGCTGGGGCAGACGATCTTTACAAAAATTATTGGGTGAAAATCAGGCACTAGTATTGAGCTACGCCTACTTTCACCTCTTTTTCTTTTTTACCGTTACCTATGGCTACAAATATAACCTAGCAACGCTCCGCGAAGAAGGCTGGCATTCCAAGCCGATTACTAAGGAAGAAGCACAAAATTTACTACATGGCGAGCAGCTAAAGCCCAGCGCCTGGAAGCAGTTTAGCTTGATTGGGCTTATTGTACTTGGTTTTATCCTGGGCATGATTGCTAATCTAACCCCTCAGCAATAAAATTCATCGATTGACAAGTATTAAAGATTTATTAAAATGTTGAGTAACCTGTTAGTCGAGGATAGTCTCCTAACTGGTACCTTAATAAGTCGGGTAGCAGTTGTTGCGAGATATTAGAAATTAAATTAAGCGATAATTTTTAATATCTCGCAACAGCGGGAAAGACCTCCGGAGGGAGGTGGTGATATGCGTAATATCGAATGGGCCTGATCTAGGGCCATTTAGGAGGGACTACTGACACTGCGAAGTGTCGACACGGCTCACCGCTGCGGTAAGAAACACCTCAGTGGTGAGTTCCTCGCCAAACATAGTCCCAAGCGAGGAGCGGGATGATGTTCAACATCATTTGGGACTAATCCACCCCCGGCAGTTTCAATACGTTCTGAATAAAGGCGGTGAACCATGCGAAATTGGCAGTGGAACTAATCCACATGAGCCGCTAGCTAGCTGTCACGCTGGCTAGTGCGATTTCTGTATTGGGGCTCGTTGTCGCGTAGAGGGGCGTGGTGACGGGTCGTTCCAAGGGGGGCCGGCTGGCGCATAGAACTGGTGATTCCACCAGGCCACTAGCGCCAGCCGGCACCTCAACACCCTCTTTTCATCCCCACACTACCCGACTTACATCCCCACAGTTAATAAGTTCACGGCATCTCTTAGGGGATGTTTTTTGCATCTTAGGGTATGCTGGTAGGTATGGCGGCCAGTTTTTTCTTTTATGACCTCGAGACTACCGGAGTCCGCTCGCGTGAGTGTCGGATCATGCAGTTTGCTGGTCAGCGAACGGATATGGATTTGCAGCCTATCGGCGAACCGTATAATATCTTTCTTAAATTAACGCCGGATGTGCTGCCCGATCCAGAAGCGGTGTTGCTCACGGGCATTACGCCGCAAATGACGCTAGCCGACGGTATTACCGAAGCCGAATTCTTAAAAATTTTTGAGTCTGAGATTGCCACGCCGGATACGGTGTTTATTGGCTACAACACGGTGCGGTTTGACGACGAATTCATCCGCTGCCTGCGCTACCGTAACTTTTACGATCCGTACGATTGGCAATGGAAAGATGGCCGCTCGCGCTGGGATTTGCTGGATGTGGTGCGCATGACCCGGGCACTGCGTCCAGAAGGTATTGAGTGGCCGTTTAATGAAGATGGTGCGCCAACCAACCGGCTGGAATTGATCACCAGGTTGAATGGTTTAGATCATCAACATGCCCATGATGCTTTGAATGATGTGCTGGCGTCGATTGCTCTCGCCCAACTTATCCGCGACAAACAGCCCAAGCTATACGATTTCTTGCTCCAACACCGCGACAAAAGAAAAGTGGCCAAGCTGGTCAACAGCGGTGAGCCGTTTGTCTACAGCTCTGGCAAATATGCCACTGAGTTCGAAAAAACGGCCGTGGTCGTCAAGTTGGCGGACAGTCAGCGCAACCAGGGTGCGCTGGTGTATGACCTGCATTTTGATCCGGACGAATATACCTCCCTTAGCCCGCAGCAATTAGCCAAAATCTGGCGCTGGCAAAAGGACGAAAAAGCCAAAAAGTTGCCTGTCAAAACGTTGCAATTCAATCGCTGTCCGGCCGTAGCACCGCTGGGAGTATTGGATGAAGCTAGCCAAAAGCGGATTAAGCTTGATCTTAAAACCTGCCAAGCTCACCTGACCAAACTGCGAGCCGCCAAGGACTTTTCGGCTAAACTTCTGGAAGCGGTTAAAATTTTGGAAGCTGATCGTAAACAGCTGCCTGCTGATCTTCAAGAGGCGGAATTGCAGCTGTACGACGGTTTTTTGGACGATCACGACGCTGCACATTTGGTTAAAGTACGTAACGCCGAACCAGCCGAGTTAGCGAGTATACGCGACGGTTTTCATGACAAACGCATGCAGCAACTGTTACCGCGCTACAAGGCTCGTAATTTTCCGGAAACACTTAGCGACGAGGAACGCCAGGAATGGGAGCAGTATATTCGGGACAAATTATTTACAGGTGGCCAACAGAGTCAGTTGGCGCAATATTTTGCCAGTCTGGCTGCTTGTGCCCAGGACCAAAAATATGCTGACAAGCAGTTCCTACTAGAAGAATTACAGCTATATGGCCAGAGTATCATGCCGGCCGATTTGGAGGCTTAAGCCAGCTTGAGATGACGAATGGCATGGCTTACACAGTAAGCTACCAGCCAACTGCGCAGAGCTTTGCGCCTGAAGACCAGAGTGGTAAGAAAAACAAAAGCGGCAAAACCTATCAGCCACATCTTAAATGTGATCTGAACTTGGGTGCCTGGAATAAAACCCAAAACGATGAAATTTTGCATAGAAGCTGCCTCACCACGTTAGATGACTTCATTCTACACCTAATTGTTTTAATTGCAAATATATTTTATTTATGCTTATGCTTTATGCTGCAGCTTTCGCAGGCGATCACGGTTCATTAAAGCCAAAAATACGCTTGCACAAAAGAGAATAACGGCTAGACTAATTTGCCATAACGCCTCGTGGCGCCAAGCAAGCACCGCCACCAGGACTAATAATACCAGCGCCAAAATGTCGTAGAGCCACTGGATTAACCGATTATTCGGAAACAAAAACTGCACCACTTTACCGCCGTTTTTGAGCAAGTAATCGCGCAAACGCTGAGCCCAAACATTATTAATTGACAACAATCCCAGGCCGGCCAGCGCCAATGGGATACCGCCCGGACCAGGAAGAGGACTTGAGGCCACCGCCAGCACTAATAAAAGATAGCCGGCGGCGTCGGTAGCAATGCGTTTAAGGTTGCGACGTAGAAAACTCATTCCAGTAGTATAACTCGTGCTACCTTGATTGGCGCCATTTAGACCACGAAAGTGGTATATGATGAGGGCTATGACAGGACAAGACATAGAACTAGCGTGCGGTCTAATCGGCATCAGCCGACCATGGGGTGCTATGGAGGCCCAGTACCTTCTGAAGAGTTATTTAGGGCTGCCCAGGCCGCAGCCGCTTAACCTTCAAGTTAATAAGTCAGTAGCGGTCTGGAAAACTGAAGCATTTTTCGGTATAATAATTGGCCGTGAGCGACAATATTGTAGTCAAGGGGGCGCGGGAACATAACCTGCAGGACGTGGATGTAACTATTCCGCGCAATAAGCTGGTGGTAGTGACCGGTTTGTCCGGCTCGGGCAAATCCAGCCTGGCCTTTGACACCATTTATGCTGAGGGCCAGCGGCGTTACGTGGAGTCGCTGAGTTCGTATGCCCGGCAATTCTTAGGCCTGATGGAAAAGCCGGATGTCGACCAAATTGACGGCCTAAGCCCAGCCATTTCGATTGATCAGAAGTCGACTAGCCGCAACCCGCGCAGTACGGTGGCAACGGTCACGGAAATTTATGATTATTTGCGCTTGCTGTTTGCCCGCGTTGGCATCCCGCATTGTCCGATTGACGGCAACCCGGTGGTGCGCCAAACCACCAATAATATCATTGACCAGATTGTGGCTTTACCTGAGGGTGCAAGGTTAATGATTCTGGCACCGGTAGTGATTGATAAAAAAGGGGCTTTTGAGCATATTCCAGAACAATACACTCGTGTCGGCTTTGCCCGTGCCAGAGTGGATGGCGTCGTGTATGCGCTCGATGAATTTCCGGAACTTGATAAAAATTATCGCCACCGTATTGAGATTGTGATTGACCGCTTGGTGAACGATGAAGCTAGCCGTAGCCGATTGGCTCAGTCTGTCGAGCAAGGACTAGATGTGGGTGAGAGCAAACTCGTCGTTTTGAATGCCGACAGCGACGAAACCTGGAGCTACAGTCTGATGTACGCCTGTCCGCAGCACCCGGAAATCGCCATTCCCGAACTGGAACCACGGACCTTCAGCTTCAACTCACCGCACGGTGCTTGTCCGGTTTGTACGGGCTTAGGTTCTCGACTCGAGGTTGACCCGGAGCTAGTAATTCCCAACGGCAAGCTAACCATTGCCGAGGGCGCCATCCGGCCGTTCAACCGCTTTCACGCCGATGCCTGGTACATGAAAAAACTGCAAGCCGTGGCTGATCGCTACCACTTCAGCCTGCATGTGCCGACCAGCCAGCTGAAGCAGGAAGACATCGACCGAGTGATGTATGGCACCGGTAACGAAACGTATAAAGTGAGCTTAGGTATGGGTCGTTCCTTCCAAACGACGTATGAAGGTGTGGTACCGAACCTGGAACGGCGTCACCGTGAAACTGACAGCGATTTCATCCGTCGCGACATCGAAAAGTTCATGCAGGAAAAACCGTGTTACAAGTGCAAAGGGTTGCGTCTGAAACCGGAAGTGTTGGCTATTACAGTTGGCGATAAATCCATCATGGACGTTTGTGTCCTGTCGATTGACGATGCCATCGATTGGTTCAATAATCTCGATTTTAGCGAAAAAGAACAAAAAATCGCCCACCAGATCCTGAAGGAGATCTGTGCCCGGCTGCAATTTTTGCAAGACGTTGGGCTGAATTATCTGACACTGCTGCGTTCAGCCACCACTTTGTCTGGCGGTGAAGCCCAGCGTATTCGACTGGCCACCCAAATTGGCTCTGGTCTGCAAGGCGTGTTGTACGTGCTGGATGAGCCAAGTATCGGCTTGCACCAGCGCGACAACGAACGGTTGATCGGCACGTTGAAGCATTTGCGCGACCTTGGCAACACAGTGCTGGTGGTAGAGCATGATGAAGACACCATTCGCACGGCTGATTATCTGTTAGACATCGGTCCAGGGGCCGGCATTCACGGTGGGAAAGTGGTGGCCGCCGGTACGCCTGCCGAGGTGGAAAAGATCAAAGACAGCATCACTGCGCAATATTTATCCGGCAGCAAAGAAATCGCCGTGCCCAAAAAGCGGCGCCCCGGTAATGGTAAAGAGATAGTTATCAAAGGCGCCCGCGAAAACAATCTTCAAAATGTCGACGTCTCCATCCCGCTTGGCAAATTAGTAGTCGTGAGCGGTGTCTCTGGTTCCGGCAAATCCAGCTTAATTAACGATATCTTGGCTAAAGAACTACAGGCGCGTTTAATGCGCGCTAACACCGTACCAGGCCGCCATGACGATATCGAAGGCATCAAGCAGCTGGACAAAGCTATTATTATCGATCAGTCGCCAATTGGCCGGACACCACGCTCCAATCCGGCCACTTATACTGGGTTGTTCACACCGATTCGTGAGCTGTTCGCCAGCGTACCCGAAGCCAAGTTGCGTGGCTACAGCGCCGGGCGGTTTAGCTTTAACGTCAAAGGTGGTCGCTGTGAAAACTGCTCCGGCGATGGCATTATCAAGATTGAGATGCACTTTTTGCCAGACGTGTATGTACCCTGTGAAGTTTGTCATGGCAAACGCTACAACCGGGAAGCACTGGAAATTCATTACAAGGGTAAAACCATCAGCGACGTATTGGAAATGACCTGTGAGCAGGGATTGGAATTTTTTGGAAACATCCCAGCCATTGCCCGCAAATTGCAGACGTTGGTAGATGTCGGGCTTGGCTATATTCATTTAGGCCAACCAGCCACGACACTCAGTGGCGGTGAAGCTCAGCGCATCAAGCTGTCTACCGAACTCAGCCGCCGTGCCACTGGGCGCACGCTGTACATTTTGGACGAACCGACTACTGGGCTGCATATGGCCGACGTCGACAAGCTGCTGCACATGCTGCATGCACTCGTCGATGCCGGCAATAGCATGGTGGTGATCGAACACAACCTGGATGTTATCAAGAACGCCGACTGGATCATCGATATGGGCCCCGAAGGCGGCAGTGCCGGTGGCCAGGTTATCGCCGAAGGCACCCCGGAACAAGTCGCCAAAATCCCCGCCAGCTACACCGGCCAGTTCCTCAAGCGAATGCTCTGAAGTACGCAGTCTCGCTAGTGGAATAATTAGCTGGCATTAACCAATGGCACGCGGCGGTAAGGGGTTGGGAGGTAAGCCCATTAAAGCTAAGCCTTCATCATGTAATTCTTGCAGGGTATGACCCTCAGCAATACAGATCCCAGGTGTATTGCGGGCGATTTCATCCCAATCGGCTTCGCTGGCTATGCGACTAGCCATACTTACTGGTGATTCATCACGCGTCCACAGTCTTTCTGCTAATACTGACCAACTCGGAGAAGGTAGGTAAATAACACGAACGACGTCCCCGTATTCAGCAATCAGCTTGCCGGCCGAGGCAGGTGCTAATGGTCTGGTGTATAGGCGGCCTTCACCAGTTTCGGGATCTATGTCAGCTAATGCCGCGTCCACCACAGAGCGCAGCAGTGTGTAACGGGAAGGTGCGCCATGCCGGGTAGCCCATAACATGTCCTCTGGAGGCAAGGCATCAAATTCAGCATCGCTCAGATAACGAAACTCATCTTTAACATCATCAGTTCGGGGAGCGCGTGTAGTCTCGCCAGTCAACATCAAAAAACCGGCATGCTCCACGTTAATACGAGTAAGCGTGGATTTACCGGAACAAAGCTTGCCAGATTCAATTAAAATTCGCGGTCGTACCGGCGTGGTCATTGTTCAAGAATAAAGGGTGACTGATACATCTGCAAGCAGAAGCGTTATTATTGCTTGCGTTTGAAAATAGCAGCCCGGGTTTTGGGGTCACGCAGTAAATGGTAGATGGTTGGCATTAAGAAGACGATCACGACTAAGATTAGTACTGGTTCGATGTACTTTTCGATGTGCGGGATGCGGCTACCGACGTAATAGCCCAACAAAGTAATGAGAAGTGTCCAGGTAATATCGCCGATGGCATCGAAAAAAATAAAAAGCTTGCGGGGCATGTTGCCGGCGCCGGCAGTAACTGGGGCGAATGACCGCACTACTGGTATAAAATGCGCTAACAGCATGGTCTTACTGCCATACTTTTCATAAAACTTTTCGGCCCGTTCGATGTATTCTTTGCGAAAAACCAGCCCATCGGGCTTGCGAAACAACCGCCGGCCCAAACTTTTACCAATCTGATAACCGACGTTGTCACCGGCAATGGCCGCCAAGGCGATTACCACGAGGACACTGATAATAGATAGTTTATGGCCGGCAGCTAAAATACCGGCGCTGAAGAGCAGTGTATCACCGGGGAAGAAAAAGCCGATCATCATGCCCGACTCTGCAAAGATGACAGCAGCGATGAGCATCAAGCCGCCAGCCTGGATAATATGATTAACGTCGAACATGTTTATCCTTACAGCCTACTGGGTTTAGCTGCCGCTGTCCAGCAAAATCTGGTATAATAGAACCTCAAGAACTAAAGGAGTTATTTCTGATGTCCCAAGATTCCATTACGCTTACAGTGGACGCCCGCATAGTAACCGGCAAGGCTGTCAAACATTTACGCAAAGACGGTATCGTACCGGCTGTTATTCACGATCACGGCAAAGATTCAGTGCTCGTGCAGGGCGAATATCTGGAGCTGTTTCGTGTCTATAAGCACGCTGGCAAGCATCACCCTATTGAATTGAAAACCCCAGCGCACACCTATACTGTACTGATCAAAGATGCCGAGTTTGAACCCCGCAAGAATCAGCTAACCCACCTGGTATTTAATGCTGTCAACAAGAACCAAAAAGTTGAAGCCGAAGTACCAATTCACGCTCGCTACAACGAAGACAACGAGTCCAGCCCGGCGGAGCGCAGCGGCCTGATCGTGTTGCAGCAGCTGGAAGCCATCCAAGTAAAAGCTGTGCCGGCCGGTATTCCGGACGCAGTATTTTATGATGCCGAAAAACTAGCCGAAGTAGGCGACCACGTGACAGTTGCAGATCTAATTGTTCCGGCTGACGTTGAGGTACTCACCGAAGCTGAGCACGCCGTAGCTACCGTCTTTGAGCCCAGCGCTTTGGCGGCTGCCAATGACGCAGCAGGCGGCACTGCGACCGATGAAGAAACCGAAGGTGACGCCACTGCCGGTGAATCTGCCGAAGGCGTAGAGGCTGAAAAAGCAGCCGAGAAGTCTCAGGAAGAAGCCAAAAGCGAATAATCTGGATTACTTGTTAGTTACAGCGACCCTTAAGCGGGTCGCTTTACTTTTTAAGACTCGAGAAAACCACCGGATTGGTGTGCCCACAGCTTGGCATATAGACCTTTGTGCTCTAGCAGTGCTTGGTGCGGCCCTTCCTCGATCAGCTTGCCATCATTCAGGACAATAATACGATCCAGCCGCTGAATAGTGCTCAGGCGGTGGGCGATGACAATGACGGTTTTGCCCTGCATAAGCTCCCACAACGCCTGTTGAATAACAACCTCGCTCTCACTATCCAAAGCGCTAGTAGCTTCATCTAGCAAAAGGATCGGTGCGTTTTTGAGCATGGCTCGCGCAATCGCCACCCGCTGCCGCTGACCACCCGATAGCTTTACGCCCCGCTCACCCACAACGGTGTCATAGCCTTTCGGTAGCTGCTCAATAAATTCATGGGCAAAAGCTTTCTTGGCGGCTGCAATAATTTCGTCTTCGCTGGCATCTGGTTTGCCGTAACGGATATTTTCTTTAATACTGCGGTGGAATAATAACGGCTCTTGCGGTACGTAACCAATGGCTTCGCGTAGGCTGGTTTGGGTAACATCGGCGATATTTTGACCATCGATAGTTATGGTACCGGCTTGGATATCCTCAAAACGTAACAGCAAACGTGTCAGTGTGGATTTGCCGCCACCGCTTGGGCCGACTAAACCAATCTTTTCGCCAGGGTTTATAGACAGGTTGAAATCTTTAAAAACTGCCTGGGCGCCGCTAGCATCCGCATAAGTAAAGTCTACATGGCTCAGCTGAACGGTGCCTTCACGCACTTGCAACGAATTGGCTCCAGGCTTATCTTGGATTTCATCTTCTTCTTGCAGCATTTGGATGACCGGTGTGGCCTGCAGGAAAGACTCTTCGACTTGCCGCGTGAGATTATTGATATCAAATAAACGCAGTAACAAGGTAAAAGTATAGGTGAAAGCAAAAATACCGGTGCCCAAAATTGCCGGATTATTTTTAGCCAGCTGATGAATCAGCAAAAGTAATACTACGACCATCACCAGTAGCGTCGCCAGGCGGTTATTGCCGCTGCGGCCAGAACGTCGCCAATCATTCAGACGCAGCTGGAGCAGCTTGTGATTTAGGTGATTATTTGTAGCAATTTCCCGCGGTTCGGCAGCAAAGGTTTTAACTGTCTGGGCATTGACAATACTATCTGATAAATGGCCAGTCAGTTTCTTCGTAGCTTGCAATCGTACCGTTCGCAGGTGGGAACGGGTACGACTGTCAAAATAAGACCAAACGAAAATGATACTGACAATCACCAGCAAAAAGACACCAAGCTGCCAGGCATTAATAGTCACAATAAGTAAGCCGGCCACAATGGTCGCCAGCAGCGAGAAGCCCGTATTGTAGGCTGCTAGCAAGAGAGTGCTGTAGGCAGACACAAAATCCAAAGCATCGGATACCAGCTTCCCGCTGATATGATTATTATGAAAGCTGCTGCCACGCCGCAGTAGGCGCTCAAAAACCAGACTGTGCAGCTTGCTCATAGTAGTAGCCTGCAGAGCCATCAAGCTGTTAAAACCTATGCGGTTAGCAACTACGCTAACGGCCACTACAATAATTAACTTGAGCATAATGCCGTGAAAGCGATTGTTATCATGTTGCAAAATGCTAGCCAGCGCTTTACCGGCGTAAAACGGTACACCCACAGTGGTCAAAATGGAGCCTAATGGGCTTAGCAAACTACCACAGACAGTGAGCTTATTATGCAGTGACGCCCGCACGTACAGACGGATAATGTCACGGTTGAGCGAAGCGGATTTTGCCATAGCCATTATTGTAGCAGTCTATTCATCGATAAATCCGCCACTTTGGTGCAGAACAGCCCGGTGGGCTGTTTCTGTAGACGCGAGGGAACCGTCTTGCTACTCGTCAATGAATCCGCCACTTTGGTGAGCCCAAAATTCAGCGTATTGGCCGTTTTGGGCCAGTAACTCTTCATGACTGCCTTGTTCGATGATCTTACCTTTGTCCAGCACCACAATCCGGTCCATGTGCCGCAGCGTCGACAAACGGTGAGCAATGGCAATCACGGTCTTGTCTTGCCAGAGCGCTTCCAAAGCTTTCTGCACCAATATCTCGCTTTCGCTATCGAGGGCGCTGGTGGCTTCATCCAGGATGAGGATAGGCTTGTCATCTAAAAAGGCGCGGGCAATGGCAATCCGCTGACGTTGCCCGGCGGACAGTTTGACACCACGTTCTCCTACCAATGCGTCATAGCCGTCGCTGATAGTACTGATGAATTCGTGTGCGTGAGCTTTCTTGGCCGCGGCAATGATGTCTTCGCGGCTAACCGATTTGTCAGCAGCATAAGCAATGTTTTCAGCAATCGTGCGGTGAAATAAGCTGGTGTCTTGCGGCACATACGAAATCAACTGTGCCAAGCGTCGACTATCAATTGCTGCGTCGTCCAGGAGTAAGGTACCGTCATCCGAGGGATAATACCCCAGCAGTAGCTTAGTAATGGTCGTTTTGCCACTGCCGCTACGCCCTACGATGCCCAGTTTTTCGCCCTTTTTCAGCTGCAAATCAATTTGTTTCAGTACATCCGTGTCCGATTTGTCGGGATAGGCAAAAGTGAGCTGACGTAACTCCAGCTGTTGCTGAAAAACTGGTGCTTGAGGCCTACTATCTTCACCAATATTCTCATTTAGCTCTAATTTGTGCGGGCCAAATAAATAGGTGTGCGCTTCCTCGACCCTCGCAATCTGCAGGTTAAATTGCGAAACGTACCAGATAATTTCCCAGACAGTACTAGAAAATATCAAAATGGTGGACAGTAGCGTTGCCAGTTGGCCAATGGACACCTCGTGGTGCAGGAACAAATAGACATTAAGCCCAATAGTTAGCGGCCAGATGAAATTACGGACAAAGAATCCTAGCGACATCCAAAAGATAATGCCCCAGAAGTAGGAACGGCTGGCTGCCGTCAATGACTTCACCTCTTCCTGACCGATAGCTGTAATTTCCTTGAGCTCGGTATGGAAGGATTTGACGTTAACGAAGTTGGCTACGATATCGATAATCTTACCGTTCTTGGTGGACTGCACATCGGTCGCTCGTTTTTCGTAATGCACACTGTTGCGAACGGTGTGCCGGCCAACTAGAAACATACAGAGCAAACCAACGAGGAAAATGACACCGGTTCGCCAGTTGAGCGAGCTCAAAATGATCGTTACTGCCACTAGCCCGATAATTGAACTAGTGTAGTTCTCGCAGATGCGAGCTATGAATTCCCGCTGCTCCTGCGTAATGGTGGCGATATAGGACGAAATTTTGCCAGTAAATTTATCCACGAAGTACGGATAAGGCATACGGATGACTTTACTGAACAGCATTTTTTCGTACGTATAACTAAGTGGCAGCAGCAGTTTACGATACAAAAACTCGCTGACTTGCCATGTAAAGTCGTGCCCGGTGCTACAGGCAAACAAAATCCACATGTAAATAATGGCGCTATGGCCGCGCACTGGCGAACTGGCCAGCGCGCCAACCAGTTTACCGATGAAAACCGGGATGATTGCCAGCAGTGTATTAGCCACAATAAAGCAGAGTAGGGTAATGGCGAAGCGGCCTTTGTAAAGCCGGAAATAAGCAAAAAAGGATTGCAGCGAGTAGTACGTTGTTTGCTTAGATCTACTCATTCATGAAGCCTCCCGATTGGTGAGCCCATAGCTTGGCATAGGTGCCGTTTTTGGCCAGTAACTCGCTATGCGTGCCCTGTTCGACAATTTGACCATCGTCCATAACGATGATGCGGTCCATGCGTTGAATGGTGCTCAGCCGGTGGGCAATCACTACGGCCGTGCGACCTTCCATCAGCTTCCACAAGGCATCCTGAATCAGTACTTCACTTTCGCTATCCAGTGCACTGGTAGCTTCGTCGAGCAGCAAAATCGGGGCGTCCCTCAGCATGGCCCGGGCGATGGCGATGCGTTGGCGTTGACCACCGGAGAGTTTCACGCCGCGCTCGCCGACCAGCGTACTGTAGCCTTCTGGTAACTCCTGGACGAAGTCGTGGGCGTGGGCGGCCTTGGAAGCTTTCAGGATAGCCGTTTCCTTGGCATCGAGCCGGCCGTAGCGAATATTGTCGCGCAAACTACGGTGGAACATGATTGGTTCCTGCGGCACATAGGCGATGTGACGGCGCAAATCATCCTGCGTAATGTGTGCAATATTTTGGCCATCAATTAAAATCTCGCCGCCGTCAATATCACTGAAACGCAGCAGCAAGCGGGTAAATGTCGTCTTGCCCGAACCGGAGTGTCCTACCAGACCAACCTTTTCACCGGCAGCAATCTCCAAGTTAAGCTTATGAAACAGCGCGTCACTAGCACCTTCGTGCGTAAAATCGACGTCGCGCCAACTGATCTGACCGTGCTTGATACGAACTGCTTCTGGCTGGGCCGGGTCCTGCACTTCCGGGATAATTTGCAGAATTTTAGTCATGTCAGCGGCATCACCAAAAGCTCGATTATAGTTACGCAAGGCACTATTGCAGAACATCCATAGCTGGTTAATCAAACTATTGGTATAGGTAAATATCAAAAATACCGTGGCGATATTGGCATTGAAAATCATCACGCTCACAATGGCCATTAACAAAGCCAGTACTGAAATCACCCGGCTTAAAGTGCTGAAGAATATCATTTGTCGCTGACTGGCGCGCATCACCGACAGCAAAATACCGAAAGTATTGTCAGTGATGGCAGCAAACCGTCCATGCTCAAAGCGGCTGTTGGCAAAACTTTTAATCGCCAGAACGTTGGTCACGCTATCGGCCAAATAGCCAGTTTGTTTGCTCTCGGCGGCGGCCTGTTTAGCAGCCAGCTTCCGGACATGGCGGGTAACATACGGGCCGCTTAGCATGAAGAAAGCAGCCAGTGCCAACAGCACCATCACGAACAGCGGCGCTCGCTTGGCCAAAATAATAACCGTAAATAGTAAGCCGGACACGAGAGGCAAGACCTGATACACTGTCGTATCGGCAAAGCGGATGTAAGCACCCATTAGTTTATTAGTTTGCGATACTAAAGATCCACCGAAGGTATTGGCATGAAAATTGGCACTCTGCGACAGCAGATGGGCATAAACTTTTTGGGCAATCGTGCGCTCCACTCGACCTTCCAGACGCCAGTTGAAGGCATCGCTGACTCGCCAGGCAATGCTGCTGACAAGCAAAAATACTGCGTACAGCACTAAACTGCTGCCAAAGTTAGCCCACACTTGGTGACCCTGATAATTACCATGGGCCAGCCGGTTTAAGACATCTGCCAGAATAATTGGCGGCAAAAACTGCTCGGTCAATACAGCCAGCGGTACGGCCAGAAGCGTACCGATCACATAACGCGGATAACGCCAGACCAGCTGCCAAAAAATCAGCAATGTCTGTTTGGTAGTAGTATCTTTGAGTTTAGACATAGCGGTGAGCCTCCAGCTCACGCGTTTTTCACTAAATTTTATAAAAACAATTTTTGGATTAAAACGAAAAGAGTTTTAGCACGCCACAGAGGCAGCCAATATCTGGTTTGCTATCATTTTTGCCGCCTCCGGTTAATTCGCTAAGTCAGCGAAGTTGCTAATAGATGTCTTTTATCTTATACTATAGTGTTTGTAAAAGCAACAAATAAACGTAAACGGTAGTACTATTAATTTAATGGAAAACTACTCCCCCGAATCCAGCTCCGGCAGTTCACCCGATAGCCGTAAGCCCGATGATGACAAAGAAAGCAAGCCATCGAGCAAAGCTCAGCCCAAGCCGATTGTTGAAGCTTTGGGCTCCAAGGCAGCCAGTATTTTTGGAAAGGGGGGTGAAAAAGGCAAGGGAAGTTCTAAACCCGAGCCAAAAATGGCGCTGCCCACCAGTGAATTAAAGCCATCCCCCACTTCAGAAGCCAAAAATCCGGCTAATGAAGTGCCGGCTGCAACTACCGCTCATGAAGCAACCCCTGAAAGTACACCATTTACAAGTGCGGAAGCGATGGCCGGAGAAATATCGCTGGACAAGGTGCAAAAAGAAGCTGCAGCCTTTATAGATTTACGCCGCGGCGAAGTTCAGCAGGAGTTACGTCAGCTGCCTACCGACAGTGAGCAAGCTAACGAAGCGGCGACTGACGATGCTTTTCTAAATAATGCCGCCGAAGAGGTCAATACTGCCGCGCCCGACAGTGCCTTTAACCGCGTGATTGACGACGCCTACGACCGCACTATGAACGCAATTCATGAAGCACCGGACTCATTTGTACCGCCGCCGGCAGCTGCTCCAGAACAAAGAACCTATGTGCCGCCAGCCGTTGATCCCGGTGAGCAGGCCCGTTTGCATGCCCAAGCTCAGGAGGCCAGCCGCCCGAAGGTCTCCGGTCCATTGACCGGTGAAAGACCGGTGGGCGAGCCGGTGGATACGCGGGTGGCAATCCCCTGGTACTACCGGCGGGGACCGGGCGGCATCAGTTTTTATCCCGAGAGTTGGCCGCGCCCGAATCCCCAAAAAAGCATGCTCGAAAAAATCAGCGAACGCGTTCGTCTGCGTCGGGAACGCCGAACTGCCGAGCGAAACATCGGGCGCAAGGTCGAGCAAAAACTAGACCAGCAAGCCGAATCCGCCCAGCAGTATATTTATCAAAAAGAGCAGGCCATCCGCAATGAAGTCAAAAATCAGTCGGCAGATTTGGCCTCCAAACTTGAGCACAAACCAGCTCGACCAGGCGCGGCAGGTGCCGAGGTACTACCCATACCAGTGCCATTAACACCGGAAAAGGCGCCGAAATCCGCCGCTATGGCTCTAAAGGCCGAGAAAGCACCGGTGCCAGCTGAAGCTGAAGAAACCAAGCTTAAGCCATTAGAAAGCCTGCCGCCAGCCGCCCAACCGGCCGAGCGCGTGCAGCGCATGGATCACCGCGAGCTGCTGTCCATCAGCGAAAAGGTTGTCATTGAAGGCGTCAGCTTGCGGCGGATTTATGAAGGCAAGCAAATCAGTGAACTGGGTTTACGGCGCATCGTCGGCGAATATTTGCGCGGCGGCGACATCAAGCACGCCCTGGACCAAGAATTGCTGCTAAAGCAAATGGCTTACGAGCGCGATCCGCAGCTACGCGATAAACTGCAGCCAGTTTTCGGCGCCAGTGCTAGTGGCGGCGGCGCGACCGCCCAAACGCAAAGTGCCCAAGCTAAGCCCGGCCAATCAACTTCCAAGCAGGATGATGCCTCGGCAAAAGAAGACGAGTCCGCCAAGCGGCGTCAGCAAAAGTCAAAAAACCCCGGTGAACAGGTGTTGGTGCGGGCTTGGGTGACGGCCATTGTGCTGCTAGCATTTATAGCTGTCATCCTGCTACTGAAACGGCATTAGTCTGGGCAATCTACAGGGGTAAGGTATAATTAGGTTATAGGTTATAGGTTATAGGTTATAGGTTATAGGTTATAGGTTATAGGTTATAGGTTATAGGTTATAGGTTATAGGTTATAGGTTATAGGTTTGCAAAAGATTATATTGTATTACAAATTTACGCCGCTGCCTGATCCGGAGGCAGTGCGGCTATGGCAAAAAACGCTGTGTGAAAAGTTGAATCTGAAGGGACGGGTCCTGCTGTCTAAGCATGGCATTAACGGTACGGTCGGCGGTGAACTGGAAAATTTGAAAGCGTACGTACGCGAAACCAAGCAGTTTGCTGGTTTCAAAGACATGCAATTCAAGTGGAGCGGTGGTGGTAGCGACGATTTTCCCAAACTAAGCGTCAAAGTCCGCGACGAAATCGTCTCTTTTGGAGCTGCCGACGAATTGCAAGTTGATGAAACAGGGGTGGTAAATGGTGGCCAGCATTTAAAGCCAACAGAGGTGAATGAATTAGTTAACAGATACGGCGATGATGTCGTCTTTTTTGACGGCCGGAACGCCTACGAGGCCGCTGTAGGCCGTTTCAAAAACGCAGTAGTCCCTGACACTAGAACTAGCAAAGACTTCGTTACAGAGCTCGATAGTGGCCGCTACGATGATATCAAGGACAAAAAGGTCGTTACATACTGCACTGGCGGTATCCGCTGCGAGATCCTCAGCAGCCTCATGAAAAAACGCGGTTTTAAGGATGTCTACCAGATTGATGGCGGTATCGTGAAGTATGGCGAAACTTATGGCGATGACGGCTTGTGGGAAGGCAGCTTGTACGTCTTCGACAAGCGGATGGGAGTCAAGTTTTCTGAAAAGGCCAAAGATATCGGCACCTGTATCCACTGTGGCAGCCACACCAGCAACTACGAAAACTGCGCCCTCGCCAGCTGCAACGACCTGGTCCTAATCTGTGAGACCTGCAAGCAAGATGATGCCAAGCTGTATCACACGGCTGATTGCCAGAAAAAAGCTCTCAAAATCTCGTCATTCCCAGCTTGACTGGGAATCCAGTAAAAAAGGAAAATCCGCAGTGGCACGATTTGTCTGACTCGCTTGAGCTAATACAAGGATACATAGCCTGCAGTGCAGGAATGATAATCCGTTAACTGGATTCCCAGTCAAGGTAGGAATGACGGAAAGCTACAAGCTGCTAGCGTATAATAGAGTTATAAATTAACAGGGAGGCCAACCATGAACAGCAGCCTAAATGTGTACCTCAGCTTTGCTGGGCAAGCGCGCGCAGCGATGACATTTTATCAATCAATTTTTGGCGGTGAGCTGACGGTAACGACTTTCGGTGAAGCCGGTGTTTCATATGGGCCACCCGAGGATCTTATGCACGCTCAGCTAACAGTTGATGGCAAAGCGTTTCTAATGGCTAGCGATGGCATGGACGACAAAGAATTCAAAGGCTTCAGCCTGGCACTCGGCGGCAATGATGGCGACGAACTGCGCGGTTACTTCAACAAATTGGCTGAGGGCGGCACGGTTACTAAGCCACTCGAGAAAGAATCTTGGGGCGATGAATTCGGCATGATAACAGATAAGTTCGGCGTCAATTGGATGGTTAATATCGCTAGCAGCTAGTACGGACGAGTAGTTTTAATACAAAACGGCGCTCAAACAACAGAGTGTATTACTATTACGCCCTGTTTTTGAATCTTCGGGCGATTGCCTGCATTACCTATCAATAAAACTGTATACTTTCCACCGATTTAATTGGACAAGAATTTTAAAGTATAAAATACTTAAGTTTATAATGTCGTTGACTTAATTAAAATTTAATGATAATACAGTTAAAGTTAATGTTTTTTTCATTAAGTTCATTAATAAGTCAATCTATTGGAAATCATATGTCTGTCTCCAGTGCAGATTCGCTAATAGCAGTTATGGCCTTGCCTATCAGCCTTACCATTAGCAAATCTGCACTGGTCGAGTCGTGGCCGAAGGTCAATGTAACTCCTAGGCAGAATATGACACATCATCTCTTAGCTTCTGGATGTAGAAGTCGGGAGAATGGCGGTAAGTATTACCGTTACTCTTCCGACTTCTAATCCCCAAGAAGCACGGCACCCCAACCCAACGTTTGGAAAGGAGTTTTTAAGGCTCTATTGCAAGGGGAAGTTCGAAGAGTTAGGAACCGAAATGAGAAAGACTCGTTTCACTGCGATCACCGCGACGGCGGCAGCCGTCTTGGTGATCGGGCTGACCCAACCGTCAGCCGGTGCGGTCACGCACCAGGCGTCACCAGCCTTCAACACGGCGTCACAGCCGGCTCCCAGCGTCACCGTGCTGCCCAACCACCGTGGGTACATCACGACTATGACGACCACCGGGGGACAGGCCCAGGTCTACAGTCTCCGTGGGCCGGCTCAGATCTCCCTGACCACGCAGACGGCCAATCTGGCGTCCGCTACCGACGGGGCCACGCAACTGCACCAGGCGAACGTTACCATCAACCCCGTCAACCCGGTCGCGGCTGCTAACAAGCTGCAGTCGCTCGCAACACCCATCGTCAACGTGTCCGAGGCGGACATGGTGGCGGCGCTCGGTGCTGACCCGGCTACCGTCTCGCAGTTCGCGAAGATGGACAACGCTGTTTCGTCTGCTCCGGTGACTCCGACGGCCTCGGTAACCCCAACGGTTTCGGCGGTCAGTACGGACACGCCCGTCTCGCTGTCCCAGCTCTACGACCGGGACTGCTACGGCAACTCGAGCTTCGACGGCACGAAGGCGTCGGTCTACGCCTGCTGGAACCAGTTCCTGGTCTACCAAAACGGGGGCGACTGGTATTTCCTCGACGACTTCTACTCCTCGGGGACCATGCATGACACCGGCTGCTACTGGTGGTGCGACAACTTCACAGGGCTGTATCAAGCTGAGGCATACGTCGGGGGTAACCAGACGTATGACTGGAACCCGCGTGACACCGTTAGCGGTGGTAGTTGCCTGACAAAGACCATCAACCTGGGCTACAACGGTGTCGGCGTATCTACCTCGTACACCCAGTGCCCGGAGAGGAGCGGTCTCTACTCCATATCTGCCTTGTCCATGGCAACCAAGTGGGACGGCGGCGGTGATGGCCCAAGCAATGGTGCACGTAGCACTGCCGGCACGCTGTCCATGCACAACCCCCCGGGCGTGTCGCCGACCCGCTACTACAACATCAAGTGGTGGTGGACCACATGATGTCGACTACCAGGCGGCAACCTTCTCCGGGTACGAGGCGTAGTCGCGGCAGGACGTTCCGTGTCCTGCTCGCGGCCGCGGTGCTTCTCGTGGTAGGCGGCCTGATTGGCTACACCATGCACGGTTCCTCCAAGCCACGGGCCTTCACCGGTACGGTGACGTTCATCAACGGGCCCGGTGACGCCGGCTGCATTCAACCCGAAAAGGGAGGCGAGAAGATATGCACGGGATTCTACAACCCGGACAGAATCTCTCTCGCCAAAGACCAACGTGTCGTCGCGACGAAGGTGTCGGACAACGACGGTCAGGGAGGCACCTCCACTTTCCTGGTGGTGCATAAGCCCCATAGCTAGATCAGCCAAGGATCGGAGATGAGGTGATGTGTCAGTTCCCGGGTGGGAGAGCGGCGACAGGTACTGGTCAAGTTGAGAGCCTCGGCTCTTAATCCATACTAGTATCCTTTCGTCGTTCTCCCGCCCACATCACCCATGTTCATATGGTTTGCAACAGATTGATTTATATAAAAACTTACAGTAAGGCTCTCTATCTCTGTTGTAGAGTAAAGGGAGCATGTAGCAGTATTGAAAAATTAAGGTATTTATGCTAATATATGGTTATGACAGAAACTCCTTCCCAGCCGACACCTCCCAATCACCTAGTAGTTGCTGAGCATGCTGCTGAATTGATTGGCACTGTCGTAGATGCGGCACATGATTCAGGTGAAAGAGCTAAGATTGTTGCCGCTGCAAGAGATGGTTTCGAAGAGGCAGGGCTTGATTTGGTCGACAGAACGCAGCCTTCATTAAAAGAAGGCGACCGTATCCCGGGCACAGATAGATATGTCTATACTAATCCAAATGATCTAATGTTTGGCCCCAAGACAAAAGAACAACGTAGGCAGGAAATTTTGGACGCCCGACGCCATCGGGTTATAGTCGATCATATTTTAGGCAGCGATTATCTTTTACGGGATTTAGCAGTAATTGCTGCTAAGGGTGAGCGAAATCATACACCATCTAGCTAGGCTAAAGCGTACGCATTATATAATGTAAGAGTGAACCAAGCACTCGAAAATAAGTTAAAAGATCTTCCCAAAGACCCCGGGGTGTATTTCCATAAGGATCAGACCGGGGAGATTATTTATGTGGGGAAGGCGGCGGTGCTGCGCAACCGGGTGCGGCAGTATTTTCAGCAGTCGCGGGCGCGTGATCCGAAGACCGAAGCGCTGGTGGCAGAAATTTATGACACCGACTGGATGGTGGTGGAGAGCGAGCTAGAGGCGCTGTTTCTAGAGGCCGAAATGATCCGACGCTACATGCCGCGCTACAACATTCTGCTGCGCGACGACAAATCGCTGAGCTATATCCGAATTGATTACGATAGTGATTATCCCACGGTCAGCACTACCCGGCGGCCACTGGACGACGGCGCCCGCTACTACGGACCGTATTTTTCGACATTGGGCGTGCGCCAGGCGCTGAAGCTGCTGCGGCGAATCTTTCCGTTTGCTACCAAACGGCCAATCGGCCAAAAACGAGCAAGTTTGTATTATCACATTGGGCTGGATCCAGGCCTAGAAGAGGGCCGTACCAGTCTGGAAGATTACCGGGCAAACTTGCGTAAGTTGATGGCGGTGATAGAAGGCAAACGCACGGCAATTGTGAAAGAAATTGAGCGTGACATGAAGCAAGCGGCTAAGGCACAGGACTTCGAGCGTGCCGCCAAACTGCGCAACCAGCTGACGGCGCTGCAAGGTTTGGGCAAGCAAGTTATCTTCAGCGACAAAGAGTTCATGGATATCAGCAAAGACCATGCCCTCAGCGAGCTGGTGACGCTGCTGAATCTGGAGAATTTTCCGCGCCGCATCGAAGGCTACGATATCAGCCATATGCAGGGCACCGATGTGGTAGCCAGCATGGTGGTGTTCACGAATGGTGTCAGCGACAAGGGAGAGTATCGCAAATTCAAGACCAAGATCGAACACAACAACGATTTCTTTAATATGCACGAAACGATCACCCGGCGTTTGAGCGAGCGCAACGTCAAAGCCTGGGGCAAGCCGAGTCTGATGCTGATCGACGGTGGCAAAGGCCAGTTGGATGCGGCCATTCGGGCCCGCGACGAACAAGCAGCGGCTTGGAACCCGGCTTTGGCGCAGATTCCATTTATAGGCTTAGCGAAACGCGAAGAGCAGATTGTCATCAAGAAAGAATCACGAATCACGAGTCACGAGTCACGAAAAGTTTCAAATCCTGTAGTTGTCATCCCGACCAACGTGGAGGGATCTGGTAGGGAAAGCGACAGCCCACCCTCTGTCATTCCGGCCCCCGAGCCGGAATCCAGTCAAAAAGGAATCGCCATTTCAAGCGCACGTCATTCTGAACTTGTTTCAGGATCCCCTGATAAAGCAAAGGAGATTCCGAATCAAGTTCGGAATGACGAACTTACCGGTTCCAGCAATGTGGAGCTGAGTGAGGCGGCCTTGCATGCGCTGGGCGGATTTGCCGCCGAAAGCGAAGATTTTATCCTGGTGAACGTGCCCCACAGCACCAATCTGGTGAAGTTATTGCAGCGAATTCGTGACGAATCGCATCGGTTTGCGGTCACCTACCACTCGGTGCTGAAGGTGAAGCGCCAGACAGCCAGCGTTCTGGATGAAATTCCCACCATCGGTCCGGCCACCCGCAAAAAACTGCTGAAAACCTTCGGCAGCATGCGCGGCGTCATGCAAGCCCGCGATTGGGAGCTGGAAAAAGTGTTAGGCGAAAAGAAAGCAACCATTCTGAGGCAATATCTACGCCCAATGAAACGCGAACAAAAGCAAGAAACAAATAAACTGTAATTTACATATTATCCTTAATATGTTATTATATAGCAATGAGACGAGCTGCTTTAGTTCCGGTATTGGCTTGCGCCCTAACGCTTTCTGGATCAGAGGCGATTTCGAGCCCACAAAAATCACCGGTACCACAAAGTGAGCTAAGGAATATTAGCAGTGGAGATGTAGACACTGCCTTTGGCAAGCTGCAAACATATTGGAGGCGGCAAGGAGTAGGGGCGGTCTCGACTCGTTTAGCATTCTTACAAGGAAAGCAAACAGTAACATGTAATCTGGCTAATAAACAGGTGACTATTAATGCGGATCAAATAGCTTTAGAATATTGTCCTACCTCAAATACGATCATCGTAAGCGAGCTGGGATTTAAAGTTTTGAATTTCTTTGCTGGCGAAGATATTAAGCCTGAGCCCTTGGCGGAACTAGTAATAGGTCATGAATATGGTCATGGAGTCCAAGAAGCAAAAAAAGAGAACTTAACGAGAGTAAAATTAGAACTTGAAGCCGACTGTTACAGTGGTGAAGCGTTAGCTGGGATTAATTCACCGGCAATCCAGGACGCGGCTACTTTCTATGGGATCATAGGCCGAGTACCTGGTACCGATCATGGCACGCCCATGCAACGGTATTTGAGCTTTGAAGAAGGTGCCCTTTTTGATACTTGTGACTCTTTGCCTGGCAGCTAATATTTGATTACTGTGCTGAAGCACGAGCAAAATATGTCAGCTAGTAAAACAGTCGTAAATTATAAGTTTTAGCTGACAGCTTCGTTCAGGGCGACTTGTGGGGCAGTAAGTTGAACTATATCGGGCTGCGCGCTATATTCGCTATATTCATAGTCAACTTTGGGCCCGGACAGCTCAGCTCCAGCCTTCGCAACTACGTACCTTGCGGTTTGCGCTAGAACTCTAACATCTCCGAAAAAGGTACCATTTTGGGCGTATTCAATAGTTGATAAACCACGAGCACCTAACAGCTCTTCGGGCTCATTAAATTTGCTAGTGTGCATATGTATCTGCAAGGAGCCCGTTAAACCTGGTCTTGAATTAGCGCGGGCACGTCGATACTCTTCTTGTTGTTTTTCGGTAAGCTGCGCCAGTGTTATTTCAAGCTCGCTCTTTCCTTCGTCGCTCTCAGTCATTTCTGCTCGTTCACCCACAAATGACATATCACCGGCCAATATATTAAATATTTGCGGTAATTCATCTAAATGGTATTTGCGTAGAAAATTTCCTAATCTGGTAGCTTGAGGATGATTACCGCCAAGTGAAGTTATTTGAGGGGAGCCAGGCTTCATGGTTTGGAATTTCTGTATCAGGAAAGGCTTCATGTCGCGGCCATTACGGGGCTGTTCGAAGTAGGGATCCATCTTGTCTATAACCCGAATAGCAGTAGCAATAACTCCGGAAGCCGCCAGAACATCGGGCAATAGTATGCTGGCAAGCACGATATCCATGAATCGCTTTCGCTTGCTACCAGGCCATCTGTTGGGCTGTTCCGATTCCTGAGACTTCCTCATATCTGAGTTATATCATAAATATGATGCAAAAGCGACTATATTTTAGATTAATTTAATAATATCTATAAGTGGACGGTCGATTATAATAAGCGGTATGACAGCGCGGACGCATGATGTGGCGGCAATTACGGCCTTGGGGTTGGTGGTGCTGATTTGGCCGGTGGGTGAGATTACGCTTTCCACGGCTCTGCTGGCGATTTTGGCTAATCAGATTGGTGGGATTGCACCGGATATTGACCAGCCCACGGCACCATTTTGGCGGAATCTGCCAATTGGCAGGGTTTTTGGCAAAACTATCGATAAATTACTGGGCGGGCACCGGTTTCTGAGCCATTCCATCTTGGGTTTAGTGCTCTTCGGCTTTCTGGCGCACTGGTTGCTGATTTTCCTGCAGCCGATTATGCCGCATGTGAATATCAGCCTGGTGTGGCGAGCGTTTATGATTGGCATGCTGAGCCATCTGGTGATGGATACCCTCACTAAAGAAGGTGTGCCGTGGTTGCTGCCAATCCCGTTCAAGTTTGGCTTACCGCCGCTGCGGGCGTTGCGCGTCACCACTGGCAAAATCGGTGAAACGGGCATTTTTGCCGTGCTGGTGGCCCTGGATGTCTGGCTGTGCAGCACGCACTATAACTCGCTGGTTACTTTCTTGCACCAGCATATTGCTAGGTAGATTATTTAACAGGGGTTAGACAAGCTTCTGCTGCGGGATGGCATTTGAAGTGAGGCCTGGCTCAGGCTGTTGCTAACAATTACAACTTCCCTTGAAAAGGGCGAGGCGAGCTGTCTGAGCGTTAGCGAGTTCTCGCCTCGGTTGTATATTGTTACAACAGCTGACCAAGCCGAACGGATATGCCTTGAGGTTTTGCTTCTTTTGGGTCAAGCCAAAAGAAGAGAGGAAGAAAAACTTGCTATCTGACATCTGCAACATGCTTACTGTATACTGGGGCACTAGATGAGCGATTTGTTTACGTCTGACTTTTTCGCGGGCAACCGAGCTAAGCTGCGCGAATTGTGCGGCGCTGAAGTATCAATTGTGGTGACAGCTAACGGGTTACTGCAGCGCGGCGGCGATAGCACGTATCCATTTCATCAGGATGCGTATTTCTGGTATCTGACAGGTGTCACTGATCCGGATATCGTGCTGGTTGTAGATGGTGACGATGAGTTTTTGATTGTGCCGGGGCGTGACAGTTCGCGCCAGGCATTTGACGGGGCGATTGACGAATCTACACTGTTGCAGCACTCGGGTATCAAACGTATTTATGATGAAAAAGAAGGTTGGCAGCGGCTGCAAGACCAGCTCAAGCAATCGAAGCGAGTGGCAACTTTAGCAGCTGCGCCGGCGTATATCGAGCAACAAGGCTTTTACACTAATCCGGCCCGAGCCCGACTGGTCCAAGCTATTAAAGAAAATCAGCCGGATATCGACATAACCGATATGAGCCGGCAATTGGTGCAGCTGCGAGTAATCAAGCAGGCGCCAGAGTTATTAGCAATTCGGCAGGCGATAGATATTACCATTGATACGTTGAAGGCAGTCACCGAACCGGCCGAGCTGGAAAAATTCACTCAAGAATATCAAGTAGAGGCGGCCATTAGCCAAGGCTTTCGCAGCCGCGGCGCTGACGGCCATGCCTTTGAGCCGATTGTGGCTAGTGGCAAACGGGCTTGCACGCTACATAACATAGCCAACAATGGCCCACTGGACACCGGCGAGCTACTGCTATTGGACGTTGGTGCTGAAGTTGAGCATTACGCGGCGGATATTACCCGGACGGTGGCTTTGGGCGCACCAACTCCACGCCAGCAAGCGGTATTTGATGCGGCTCACGACGTGCAGGAATATGCTAAGTCGCTGTTGAAACCAGGTGTCATTATTCGGGAGTATGAGCGGCAAATCGAACAGTACATGGGCAAAAAGTTGCAAGAGCTGAAACTTATAAAAACTGTGGAACATGAGGCAGTACGGCAGTATTATCCGCATGCCACGTCGCACTTTATGGGCTTGAATGTGCATGACGTCGGTGATTATCAGCAGCCATTGACACCCGGCATGGTACTGACTGTAGAACCGGGAATTTATATCCCAGAGGAAGGTATTGGGGTACGTATAGAAGATGATGTACTGGTTACGGAAAACGGTATTGAAGTGCTCAGTGAACGCTTGCCGCGCACGCTGGGCTCGCCTACAATAAAATGAGCATGCATAAGCCGTTACCCCGATTTCTGATTCGCTGGCTCGTCTGTAGTTTGGGGCTGTGGATCGCGGCGGCTATTTTAGGCACTAATCACATTAATTACGGCAGCCAAGCTCGCGTGATTATTATTGCCGGTTTGATTTTGGCGATCGTTAATATGTTTATCCGGCCAATTGTAGTTATCCTGTCTTTGCCGGCTATTTTGCTGAGCCTGGGGCTGTTTATGATCGTTATTAATGGATTAATGGTGTTGCTGGTGAGCAGACTGTATCATTCCTTGCAGGTCACTGGTTTTTGGGCGGCTATTTTTGCGGGAATTATGATCGGTTTGGTCAATTATCTAGTAACTGCTATCCTAGAAGAAAGGTCTCACCGATGAGAGTACTGGAACTGAAGGAGAATAAGCCATGAGCGTTTTTAATTATATTGCGTTAGGATCGATGATTTTGATGGTGTTGCTGATTTTGATTCAGACCCGAGGAGCGTCATTAGGTGCGGGTTTGGGGAGTGCCGGTGAGGTAAACACTACTCGCCGGGGGACCGAAAAAACTATTTTTCAGCTGACGATTATTTCGGCCGTGGTGTTTGCATTGTCACTGATAGTGGGTATCGTTCGCTAGCAAAACATAAGGGGAGGGCTTAAGAGAGTGCAACTTCGTTCGTTCCGGCTGCGCTTTAAGCGGCGAGTCCGCAAAAGCCAGCGGCAGGTTGAAGGCCTAGGGCAAAGTGCCGAGGCCGGCCTGGAACGCAATTTCTTTCGGCGCCTGAGCAATTTGGGGGCGGTCTGGCGCTTTATCACCGCCTGGATTTTACTGTTACTTATCCTGATGGCCGGACTGATTGTGCAATTGCAGGCACTAAGCAGCCATTATCAAACGCTGCAACCAGTTGCCGGCGGCACCTACACCGAAGGTATTTTGGGAAGCTTTACAAACGCCAATCCACTGTACGCCACTAGCGAAGTTGACACGGCAGTTACCCACCTGGTATTTGCTAGCCTGTTTACTTATAACGATCAGAATCAATTGGTCGGTGATTTGGCGACTAACTATGAAGTTGATGCCAAAGGCACTACCTATACCGTGCACTTAAAGCCGCACCTTAGCTGGCAAGACGGCAAACCACTGACTGCCGATGATGTGGTGTTTACCTATCATGCCATTCAAAATCCAGATGCCCAATCGCCGCTCCTCGGCAGTTGGCAGGGCATTAATGTCACTAAAAAGGATACTTCGACCATAAGTTTCGTGCTGCCGACACCGCTCAGCTCATTTCCGTACACCATGACGAATGGTATTGTGCCGCAGCATATTTTGAGCAAGCTGGCGGCAGCTGAATTGCGATCGGCGAACTTCAATACGGTGAATCCGGTGGGCTCCGGTCCGTTTATGTGGGGTGCGCTGCAGGTGGAGAGTTCGGCCTCGAATACTTCCCGGGTGCTGATTGCCCTCAAGCCTTTTGCGCAGTATCAGGGCGGCATGCCAAAAATATCCAGTTTTGTGGTCAGCACGTTCACGGACAAAGATTCGCTGGTAACGGCTCTAAAAAGCCGCCAGGTTAATGGCATAGTCGGTATGGACAGCCTGCCGGCAGCTGTTGCTAAAGATTCGGCGGTGCAGCAGTATGATTTGCTGCTCAGTGCGGCTACCATGGCATTTTTCAATACGACCAATCCTGTGCTCAGTGATGCTAAGGTGCGCCAGGCTTTAGTACAAGCTACCGACACCACAGCTATCATCAAGCAACTGGGTTATCCGACACGTGCAGTGCGGGAGCCTTTACTGGAAGGTCAGTTGGGCTATGATCCGGCTTATGCGCAAGCGCCGTACAATCCCACGCAAGCTGCCACTACGCTGACACAGGCCGGTTGGGCGCCAGGCGCCGACGGCATTCGTGTCAAGGCCGGTAAGCCGTTGGCGTTTAGCCTGTATGCCGACGACAGCAGCGAAAAGCAAATCGTCACTCGCTTATTGCAGCACTATTGGCAAGCTGTCGGCGCAAAAGTGGACGTCCGCCTAGAGAGTGATATTGATCTACAAACCAGCATTAATGCCCACACCTACGGGGCGCTGCTGCATGGCATATCGATAGGTGTGGACCCCGATGTATTTGTGTACTGGGACAGTTCGCAAATGGACCCGCGCTCGACGCGCTTGAACTTTTCCTTGTATAAATCAGCAACGGTTGACAATGCACTGGAGGCTGGGCGTACCCGTTTAGATCCAAGCCTGCGCGCTGTTAAATACAAGCCTTTTTTGCAGGCTTGGCAGCAGGACGCACCGGCACTTGGCTTATATCAACCCCGTTACTTGTACGCGACTAACGAAAAAATTTACGGACTCAATGCCCGCATTCTAAATACCGGTGCCGACCGGTTCAACAACGTTCAAAACTGGATGGTCCGCACCGCCAAAGTCACCAACCAATAATCCTTCTCCGTCATCCTGCTGTTCCAGCGTTTAGCTGGAACCTCTACCAAACCCGAGCGAGTCAACTAATAGAATAGCAAGCACGTCCGCCCCGTCATCCTGAACTAGTTTCAGGGATCCATGCGAACAAGTCATGCCTCCAGAAAAAGGTAATACCTCTATAATCTCACTGTACTTTACACTTCTTTTCTTCTCTGTACTTTGCACCGGCAAAGTACCAAAACTCTCGGGCTGCGTTTTACCGCGGGGTCACCCTGACAGCAGTTGCTGGCGCCGGCACAACGACCCCTAGCGGGGATCGGTCCAGTTTCTAATAATTCTAGAGGCACGAAACTGGACTGAGTGCCGGCTTGATTCCAGCAACTGCTGTCAGGCTGTCTCCGGGCAAAGCCGATGCCCGAACGACAGGGCGAGGGCCTCTGCTGAACCCCTATGGAGCAAGCCGGTAATCGAATAGCAGGATGGAGGTATCCTTAAGTATTAATTTGTTTCAAGCCGGCTTGCGAAAACAGTCAAAAACAGATACGATGGATGGCGTTATCTCAGTTACGCGCGAGTGGCGGAATGGTAGACGCGCTAGTTTCAGGTACTAGTGTTCGCAAGGACGTGGAGGTTCAAGTCCTCTCTCGCGCACCAGAGTGATCTCTTTCAAACCTTCGACGTGGTGAACACGCGTCGAAGGTTTGTTTTATTGTTAGGCGTCGGGAACGGATGCGCCGGATGTCGATTTAGTATTGATGCGGGTGGGATGTGCGCCAAGAAGATTACTTTTCGGTCTTTGAGACGGCGATAATCAAGAATAGCTAGCTTTAAAACACAGATATTTGTAGAAAGTATAGCTTTTGATCGACATTGGATCAATTGGGTGTAACTGACCAATGATTGTGCCAAAACTATTAATAATCGCTGGCGATAGATCACCGTTACCGCCGCTACTCGTCGTTGAAAGCTCTAGCATAATGACGGTATTCCCAATGACACGAAATTCTCTATATGGCATGTCTCCCGCTGGCAAACTTGATACGTACGAACTATTCTTAAGTGTACAATCAATCATTTCGCCATCACCTGCGTTGACTGGTAAAAAAATAGTATTGGGAGCGGGGCCGCATTTGCCATTTACGTAATTAAAGTGTGCTTTGTCGTACTCAATGATAGACAAATTGGCAGTGGCATCGGTGCCTAATTGGTCGTGCTTGTTTGGCAATATAGTTTCATATTGCAGTACAAATGCTTGGGGCGCTGACGGCGACTGGCCAACAACCTGAGTCTGCCTTTTATTACTGCCCAGGTAGGATTGCCATTCACTAGTGAGATCGGTAGGCTCATACAGCGTGATGCCGAGTTTAGTAGGAGCAACCTTTACCGCATTTTGATAGTCGTCAACCTGTTTATTTATCTCAGCCATTGTTTGAGCGTTTTTGGCTAACCATGCCGATAGGTCTTTGGTCTGAACCGGCTTGAATGATCTGACAAAATCAAGGATTGGGCCCTTGTCGAGGTCAGTATCGGCTGCAGGGATAACAAAGGCAATAAAAACATTCGCGCGCGTAGTAAAGATTTCTTGGGCTGCTGGGCCACCACTTCTATACACAATACGGTACACATTCTTGCCCGCAACTGACCCAATAGTATCGCAGGTAGCATCGTGCTCTTGGTAGGGGCCTGGGGTTTCGTCGACATGTAATACATTCGGGCATTTACTGTCGTGAAACACCGCGCTTGGCCCTTCAAAAAAACGCAGGGCCTTATCATTTGTGGTAGAAGTTGAAAATACTGTACCTTGGTCAGAATTCGGATGATCAGGCCCATCAGCTCTATCGATCAAAGCGAGGTGCTCAGTATATTCATTGCTTTTACGTCAACTACTTGTCTTGTCGCTCGGTCCGGTAACCAATAAGTAGTAATTGTAGAGTTTTTAAGTTGTGGCCATAAGGATGAATTAGCCAAAAAGTATACACCAACACAAACAAGTAATAGAACTATACCCAGCACTCCACCAGATTGTAGTCTATGGGATTTTATCCAGCTCAAACAACTAGCTCGTGATAGGGCTTTTTAGTAGCGTGGCTCTTACTTTTGCTAGAATACTTAACTTTCGAACCTTGTCGCATGTCTTGAATTATGACAGCTTTTATATAGTTAACAATAATACTAGCCGATAGAGACAGCTACAAGAATTAAGACAACCAACTGTCTGCTGCTCATGACGAACTTGCATACTTTGTCTCTTATATCGTTAAGTATAACTCTAATCGCAACATAACAATGGAGCAAGCAGAAGCGGTATGCTATCATAACTGCTAGAGATGAAGACTTCAAAACAGGGGAAACAAACGGCCGATGAGTAAGGTGGCGCATTATTTACAGGAACATTTAGTCGGTGAGGTGATGACATCGGTCGATGCGCGACGCTATTTTGCCACCGATGGTAGTGTGTTCGCCCTGCCGCCGGCGATTGTGGTGTATCCGCGCAACGAAAATGATGTTCGCAAAACCATGCGGTTTGCCTGGCAATTGGCCGAACGTGGCCGCTCCATTTCCATTACGGCCCGCGGTGCTGGCACCGATCAAGGTGGGGCAGCATTAGGCAGCGGTATTATGTTGGCTTTTCCGGCGCACATGAATCGTATCATCGAGTTCGACAGCAAATCCGGTGTGGTGATTGTAGAGCCGGGTATTAATTACGCCAAGCTACAGCAAACACTGGAAACGCATGGCCGGTTTCTGCCGCCGTTCCCAGCCAGCTTTGAATATTCAACGCTTGGCGGTGCGGTAGCCAATAACGCTAGTGGTGAGAAATCGGTCAAATATGGCGACACTCGGGCGTATGTGAAAGGTTTGCGGGTGGTGCTGGCGAATGGTGAAGTGATTGAAACCGGCCGGCTTAGCAAACGTGATTTTAATAAAAAACTAGGCCTGGCTACCTTTGAAGGTGAAATTTACCGAGCCGTCGATACCCTGCTGGAAGAAAACCGCGAAACAGTTGATCGGTCACACCTGAACGTTACCAAAAACTCGGCTGGCTATAATCTGATAGATATCAAACACAAGGATGGTTCGTTCGACTTGACACCGCTGTTTGTGGGCGCGCAAGGCACACTGGGAATCATCACGGAAATTACCTTGGTCACCGAGCCGTATAATCCGGAAAAAACGCTGCTGGTGGGGCAGTTCGATGATATCAGCCAGTTGCAGCGCACCGTCGCCGAACTGCGGGCCGATGATATGCCGAGTGCCATCGAAATGGTGGACGGTAATTTGCTGACGGCCGTGGCGAGCATTAACGCTAATCTGCTAAAAGGCATTATTGATATGCCCTTTCCGAAGGCCGTACTGTTGGTTGAATACGACAATGGCAACGACCGACAGCAAAAGAAGCTGGTTAAGCGTGCCGAGAAGATTTTAGAAAAGCTGGCTGTCAGTCACCAAATAGAATTTGACCCCGAACGGCAGATGGAACTCTGGAAAGTGCGCCACTCGTCGGCGGCTATCATGGCGCATACCGAAGGCCGCACCAAGGCCGTGCCGATTATCGAGGATGGCGTGGTGCCGCTGGAGCACTTCGGCGAATATTTACAGGGCGTGTATGACATTTTTGATCGTAACCATTTGCAAGCAGCTGTTTGGGGCCATGCCGGTGATGCCAACCTGCACATGCAGCCCTTTCTGGACTTGAGCCAAGTTGGCGACCGTCAGAAAGCTTTCAAAGTGATTGATGAGTACAACAAGTTGGTTATCGGTCTAGGTGGTTCGACCTCTGGGGAGCATAATGACGGTCGGCTGCGCGCCCCTTATCTGGAGCAATTATACGGCAGCGAAGTTTATGCCTTGTTCAAGAAAATGAAACAGATTTTTGATCCGTATAATAATCTTAACCCGGGCGTGAAGATTAATGTTACGCTGGATGATATCAAGCCGCTGATGCGGCATGAGTACAGCATGGAACACTTATACCAATACATGCCCCATTCGTAGCCGGCGCTTTTGAATTTTGCACATTTCAGGCGCTGGTATCCGCTCCTCACTCCATCGTACCGTAGTGTACGGCTACGCTCCGGTACTCTGCCATCATCCTAAACTGCACTGAAATTTCAAAAGCTCATGTGCACCGTAGGGTTGTTTTTCGAGGGTAAAACAGATAAGATATCCTAGTTCTTTCACAAAAATTAGAGGCTAAAATAGGCGCTTGTTTTAGATTAAGCTTTTGATGGCAGGGAAGGGAAAAGAGCAGGAGCGGTTTTGCATTAGCAAAATGCGGATTCATCCGCAAGCTCCGTTGAGAAAAACCGTAGGTTTGTCTCAATAAGCGGACGTGGTGGAATGGTAGACACGCAGCCTTGAGGTGGCTGTGCCGCAAGGTGTGGAGGTTCAAGTCCTCTCGTCCGCACCATAAAACAGATAGTAAAGGTTGAAATTTATGATTCGATTACTTGGGGGTCCGGCGCGGTGCGGTAAATCTACCGTGGCCCGCAAAATACAGGCTATTTGTGCCGGTCAGGCACTGTCACAAGACAATTTGCGCCGGGCTCTCTTACCGTTAGCTACCGATACTGCACGCGAGACACTTTCGGTAACTCCTAAGACTGATGTTCACACGCCCGCGGAATGGCTGGAGATTGTTCGTAAACGTGATCAGCTCATGTGGCAAGCAACCCGGGCATACATCGAGTCGGCAGTTAGTAATGCTGAAAATACTCTTCTGATAGAAGGAGATTTATGGTCAGATTACGTGGCTGATTTAAAAGTCGAATATCGCATTGCATTTCTGGTGGATACCTCACCGTCACATGCCGATCGCATTATTGCCATAGCTCGCAGTCATACCGATCACAATTGGATGAGTAATTGGACCGATGAGCAGCTAAGAACCTGGGCGGCCTACAACATTGAACGCAGCAGGCTAACTAAAAAGTTAGCCAATGAATACGGCCACAGAGTATTTGATGTAGCGGACGGCGGCCTGACTCAAGCACAAGCTTTGGCCTTAGAATACCTAGCACCACACGATCTGTAAGTAAAATCAGCAATGAGCCACCACCTCTTGTAAGGAAAGATAATTCCTAGTACAATAACCGACACTGTCCGCTATCTGATATCAGGTAACGCAAACAGTTTAGCCTAAGGACGACTCTGCATGCTTAGCTCGGGAAGAGCAGCCGGAGTTCTTCAGAACCCCGCGCGTTGAGAAACCCAAGCCCGAGGGTCCCTATTGGGTTCCCCAATGGGGCGGCGCATGGGTGTCTCAATTAGGGTGATTAGCTCAGTTGGCTAGAGCATCTCGTTTACACCGAGAGGGTCGGGGGTTCGAGTCCCTCATCACCCACCAGCTAAAGGGCTCCCTGTAAAAGGAGCTTTTTAGCTGGTTGAATAGTATGGCTTGAACCTCCGACGCCAAGGGTCGGGGTGAGACATGCCAGTGGCATGTCGCAAGGCAATCTTCCGGAGCAAGCTTTGCTTGCTGCCGTGAAGTTGCAGGCCTGCCGGAGGTGGGTCGAGTCCCTCATCACCCACCAAACCTAGAATTTATGTTATCAAACGGCCTCTGTAACGGATGCCATTTGCGTTCCGATCGGTACGCTTTTTGGTCACGTTTTTTATCCGGAATTCGGTGTTCTGGTAACATAAAAGAAGGCACGTATAATTGCAAGTTTAATGACCATTCGACCACTTAACTCAATTGATCTTATCGCAAACAGCAGTAATGCCGCCATGCTTGTAGTCATAGATGACCATAAGTGGGACAGCGAAGAGCAGGAAGCTACCTATCTAGCTAAGAAATTGGAGACTTGTCTGAACGCCATCGATAACGGCCAAGCCGCTAAGCTGTACTCTGAAGTATTTACGCCAGGCAAGGAGCGCATCATACGCATCATGCATGCTAAGCCAATTCCAGAATGGATTCAACATCAATTGCTTGGTGTTTTCACGAACAAAGAGGTTGCTGCTCTCAATGTGTCACTGGAGTTTAGCTCTATGGACTCAGCGTAAAATGTCATGGCCGTTCGCGGCAAAGTGGCACCTCTGGTACGATTGGAAGAAGCTTTGCCAATTTTACAATTTGAACTCGAAGCTTTTTATGCTTAAATATAAGTAAGCTTTGATGAAATAAACATGAAAATTCATTACGATCGATTTTTGCCCTTGCCGTACGAGCTACTGATTTTACTATTTGTAGACGTGCTACTGCTGATTCTGGGTAATGCCCGGCGGATGATTGATTATTACGGCCTGCATAACTCCGATACCCTGATTCGCAGCGGTGCCAGCACAGTGGTGACGGGCGGTTTATCTAAGATCGACAGTTTTAGCTTCACGGATCCCGTGGTGACGTTTGGTATGTGGGCGCTGATTGGGATTTTTTGCTTTAGTGCGGTGCAAGGTATCGTGCGGATTTACCGCGAGGTGGAGGATGACAAAGAGTTGAGCTCTAGTGACTACGTTCATCCGGACAATTTCGCGCGGGGGTCATTCTGGGAGCGCGTGCTACTGGATTTTGCAACGGCATTTGTCAGCATGTTGTTAATCGTTGCTGGGCTGATTGTACTGTGGGCGTTTGTACTGCCGACCAGTCTGGAGCACGCCCGGGCCTTTTTGCTCGACGTTTCGTTCGTTCATCTCGTTGACCTGGTGTTAGGATTAGTGATTATGTATGCCTGGCTAGTGATTTTCTTTGTGCTAGTCAAAGCTTTTGTGAACCGCCATCGCTTGTTTGCGAGCAGCCACTAAAAGATATGCTGCAAACGCCACAGTAAGCTGGGTTTTTGAATAACTTTGCCTAGTATGGCTGCCGAAGAGAGCGCAGTATTGCCGGGGCTGCTTTGTACGGAGATGGCGCCTACATTTTGATTAGGTGACAAAGTAGCGGGAACTTGTTTTTGTAATGTTACGGACGTGGTAAGGTTGCTACCTTTCCAATGGGTGAGCGTCAGATCTTTTTGTGCTACAACTGGTACTTTGCCTTGCCAGGGTACGTTGTAGTTGCCAACATTTTTACCGGCATGCACCGGTGTAGCGGTCACAAAGTCCTGGTCTGCTGCATCAATAAGCGGCAAGGAGTCGTGCAGCACGGTGCCCAGGTCCGGGCCGTTCATGATAGCACCGACTACGGTAACCGTTTTACCACCGACTTGAGTATTGGCCGCAAATAAATAAGCCCCAAGATCTTGATCGCTATTGCCGGTTTTGATGCCGACAGTGCCGCTTTGCCCAAGCATTTTATTGACGTTATATACCGGGCCGGCAGTGGGTAAGGTAGCGGTTGACTGACTGACCACGTCGGCAATCACCGGATTTTGCATGGCAGTAATGCCTAAACGCGTCAGATCCTGTGCCGAGCCGACAGTGCTGGGCAAGAAACCGCTCGGATCAGTAATGTGGATACTGCTCCACCCATGTTGGGCGGCGTATTGATTGGCATAGTCTGTATATCCCGAAATTGAGCCGAAAGCCCAGCGAGCTAATGTCTCGGCCACGTTATTAGCGGATGGTAGCAGCAGGGCCTGCAGGGCTTGATACTCGGTGAATTGCTGCCCAACGGCCACTTGCACTACCGAACCATCCTCGGCTACATATTTGTTATATGAGTCGACATCGTCCTGGTTGATGGTAATAACCGGCCCTTGATCCCCAAGATTGAGCGGCTTTTGCTTCAATACCGCCAGTGCGGTCATGACTTTAGCAATGCTGGCAGTCGGTAAAGCCGTTTGGTCGCCGTGCTGTGTTAGCACGCCATAACCGGCCGCTCCGATAGCTGCTTCGCCATAAGCTGGCCACGGCAGGGAAACGTCTGTAGCTGTGTACCCGTCCAATTTTGCCGGCTGAGCGGTAATTGCCGGTAACGGTTTAAGATAGGCATACCCGACGACACCAGCGATTATCAACAAAACGAGTACAAAAATAACAGAGCGCTTCCAGGCAGTTCTCAGTTTTGGCATATATTCTCATAATACAGCTTCGCTGTTCTGCTGTATACTGATAGTAGATCCAAATAAAGGAGAGATTCTTATGACAGCCCTTATCATTATTATCGTAATTGTGGTGCTGTTGGGCATCATCCTGGCCGCTATGTATAATGGCCTGGTCCGGCTGAATGTGCGAGCCGACGAAGCCTGGAGCGATATCACGGTCCAGCTGAAGCGCCGTGCCGACTTAATTCCTAACCTTGTGAACACCGTTAAAGGCTACGCTACGCACGAAAAGAGCGTGTTTGAAGACGTTACCGCTGCCCGGGCCGCTACTGTTAACGCCGCCGGGCAAGGTCCGGCCGAAGCCGCCAAGGCTGAAAATCAGTTCCAGCAAACACTCAAAAGCTTGTTTGCGGTTGCTGAAGCTTATCCTGATCTGAAAGCTTCACAGAATTTCCAGGAACTACAGGCCGAATTGACCGACACTGAGGATAAAATCCAAGCCTCTCGCCGTTTCTACAACGGTGTGGTGCGCGATTTCAACACTAAGCGCAAAGTTTTCCCGACCAGCATTTTTGCCAGCATGCTTGGCTTCAAAAAAGACAAAGAATTCTTCGATGTCGACGAAGCCCAACTGGCTAGCATTCAGAATCCTGTTAATGTTCAGTTCTAAAAGTTAGCATGGCAACCATCGAACAAGATTATGTTATCGCGGCCCCGGTCGCGAAGGTTTGGCAAGCACTTACAGATGCAGCGGTTATGGAGCAGTGGGATGCTGGGCCGGCCAAGGCTGACCTACGTGAAGGCGGTGAATGGAGCCTATGGGACGGTGATATCCACGGCACATTTACAAAAATTGTACCCGAGCAGTTACTGGAAGAGGATTGGTACGGACATGATAATCCGACTTGGAAATATACGGTGAGCTTTGCTTTTATTGCCGAAAACGGCGGCACAAGGGTGCATATGATCTATAGCGGTGATATCCAAGACGAGCAACGAGACATCAGTGATTGGCAAGAATATTACTTTACACCGATTAAGAAGTTGCTCGAAACCTAAACTGCTATGACGGCACAGGATATTTACGATTTTCTAAACGATCATGAGCTTGCTGTTATTGCCACCGTAAGTTCGGAGGGAATGCCCGAATCGGCGGTGATCGGCTTCGGGCAAACGAAGCATTTAGAACTGCTTTTTGGCACCGATAACACCACTCGCAAGTACCAGAATCTGCTTACCAATCCGATGGTGGCTGTGGTAATTGGCTGGGATGAAGGACGGACTATTCAGTATGAAGGTACTGCCCGTGAGCTGGCTGCTAATGAGTTGAAAATCGTCAAAGATAATTACTGGGCCAAAGCCCCCGAAGCCGAAGCCTATGCCGATTACCCCGGTGAGCGATACTTTCTGGTGACGCCGACTTGGATTCGTTACACTGATACTAACACTGATCCTGAGACTGTTTTTCAGTTCGATTTAAGCAATATGAGGTATAAAGGTAAGTAAAAGATGTATTCGCAAATAGCTGCCAATAAACGAAAGACCTTGTTTGTGCTGGCCGTGTTTATAGCCTTTGTAGCGGCCATTGATTGGTTGTTTAGTGCTTATTTGGGCGCCAGCCGCGGTGTGTTTTATGGCGTACTGATCGGTTCTGTTATCTATGCCATCATCACGTATTATGCCGGTAGCCGGATGGCTTTGGCGGTAAATGGGGCTCGGGAAATCCAAAAGAAAGATAATCCACGGCTGTGGCGCATTATCGAAAATTTGGCGATTACTGATGGGTTGCCGATGCCCCGAGTATTTATTATGGACGATCGGGCGCCGAATGCTTTTGCTACCGGGCGCGATCCCAAACATTCGGCGGTGTGTGCCACCAGTGGAATCTTGGATATTATGGATGACACTGAACTAGAAGGTGTGTTTGCGCACGAGCTGGGGCACGTCAAAAATTATGATATTCGGGTGTCGATGATTGCTTTTGCGCTGACGGCGGTGATATCGCTGGTGGCGGATGTGATTATTCGCATGACCTGGTTTCGGGATGACGACCGCGAGAATAATAATCAGGTGGTAATGATTCTGGCAATTGTGGCGGCAATTTTAGCGCCGATTGTAGCCACCCTGATTCAACTGGCGGTCTCACGGCGGCGCGAATACTTAGCAGATGCCACTAGTGCACTGACCACGCGTTATCCGGAAGGGTTGATCAGTGCTCTCGAAAAAATCGCCCAGACTGGCAGTACTCTCAAAAAGCAAAATACTGCCACCGCCCATTTATTTTTTGCCAATCCGTTGAAGGGACACAGCGTCGCTAACTTATTTAGTACTCACCCGCCCATCGAGCAGCGTATCGCCCGGCTGCGGGAAATGGGCGCTCAGGCTTGAAGTCAACCCGCCTAACAGCGAAGCCCTGTATAATACCGTAGATAACTTATGGCTACCAAATCATCACCAAAATCCAAGCAAGCTCGACCAAAAACCTCCAAGCCGGTATCTACCACAGCTCCCAAAGATCCACGTCGCATTAAACCCCCCAAGCGCAAATGGTTTCGGCGGACGGATAAACGTTTCCGCAAGCCGCCCGTGAAATTGCCTAGTAGTTTCACGCTTACTAAGCGAGCCTATCAATTATTGGCCGAAAACTGGAAGCTGGTCGGCGGCATTATATTGGTGTACGGTGTGCTGGCGCTGATACTAGTGCACGGCATCAACGGCGGCACAAATGTCACCGCCCTGAAACAAGACGTGAATCAACTATTCCAGGGTAATTGGGGTCACGTAGTGGGCGGATTAACTATTTTTGGGCTGCTGTTAACGTCATCCGGCACGACCGCCAGCGATGTGGCTGGCGCTTACCAGAGCTTTCTAATATTGATAGTCAGCCTGGCGCTGGTTTGGACTTTCCGGCAAGTGCTGGCTAATCCCAGCCAGAAGTATCGCATCCGCGACGGTTTTTACCAGGGCATGTACCCGCTGGTGCCAGTCCTGCTGGTGTTAGTGGTGGTCGGTTTGCAGTTGATCCCGGCATTGATCGGGGCGGTGCTGTATAACCTGGTGCAAAACGGCATCGTAACCACAGCAGGCGAACAGCTCATCTGGCTCGCTATATTACTGATCGGTATAAGCATCAGTTTATATATGCTGTGCTCGTCGCTGTTTGCCCTGTATATTGCCACGCTGCCAAATATGACACCACTGAAAGCTCTGCGCTCGGCCCGTCGGTTGGTGCGCCGTCGCCGCCTGTCTATCATCAGGAAATTGCTCTTCCTGATACTGGTGTTAGTGCTACTTTCAGCAATCATAATGGTACCAATCATTCTATTTTTGACACCAGTTGCCCAGTGGGTATTCTTTGTTCTGACGTTAGTAGTGATCGCTGCCGTGCACGCTTATGGCTACACGCTGTACCGCCAGTTGCTAGTTGAGTAGTTGTCGGCTTAAGGTGTGCGCTATACTAAGATGGATTTGCTATGAATAAAACTCACGCCCAAGAACGTATTGTTAAGCTGCGGCAGTTAATTGCGGATTATCGCTATCACTATCACGTGCTTGATGAATCCATTATGAGCGAGGCCGCCGCGGATAGTCTGAAGCACGAACTGTCACAACTGGAAACCGAGTTTCCAGAGCTGATCACCCCCGACAGTCCGACGCAGCGCGTAGCTGGTGCGCCATTGCCGGAATTTACCCAGGTGACGCACACCCAGCGCATGCTTAGCCTGAACGACGTCTTTGACGAGGATGAATTACAGGCCTGGGAAGACCGTGTCAAGAAACAGGCACCGACTGCTCAGCTTGAGTACTTTCTGGACATTAAAATGGACGGTTTGGCTTGTGCGTTGCACTACCAGGATGGCATGCTGACGCGCGGTGTCACGCGCGGCGACGGTTACGTCGGGGAAGACGTAACGGCTAATATTCGCACCATCGAATCAATTCCGCTCAGCCTGCGCGAGGCCAAAGGGTTCGAACAGTTTTTGCGTGGACACACCGAGGTACGTGGTGAAATTGTCATGTACAAGCAAGATTTTGAAAAGCTGAACCAGCAGCGGGCGGCTGAGGGTAAACCACTGTTTGCCAACCCGCGCAACACGGCCGCTGGCACGATTCGCCAGCTTGATCCGAGCCTGGTGGCCAGCCGCAAGCTACACTTCCGGGCTTATGATTTGCTGCGCGACAACGCCGCTGACATTCCGACGCACCGCTTTGCTTATGACGCCCTGCAAGCCCTCGGTTTTTTGATAAATCGAGAAGCTAAAACTGTGTCCAAAGTAAGCGATATTATGCAGTTTGCTGATGATTGGGAAACCAAGCGG